>OBLI01000250.1_pt1 | contig 58480 bp, 39 predicted proteins | sample 1519701 | NCBI WGS metagenome assembly OBLI01 (sample SAMEA3663005, study PRJEB22513) | pig gut metagenome | biome: pig gut; feature: pig-associated habitat; material: faeces | place: France | collected 2012
GCCGGCATGGCAACGTTGTTACGCCGGCATGGCAACGTTGTTACGCCGGCATGGCAACGTTGTTATGCCGGCATGGCAACCGATTACAAAGCATGCCGAAACGGGAATGTCCCTTTTCGTGACGGATATATGCCTATGGAGAACGGGCTCAGGCAACGTTATCTGAGTGTTTGACGTAATGCGATATGGAACTATGGGTGTTGCATACGTTCACGAACGCCTTGAAGCAGCGTGGCGTAATCGGTTGCGACATCACCCTGCGGAGCGTAATGCAGGTATGTCTGCATGTCCTTGTCGCCGCGTCCCGAAAGGTTGAGCACCACCACGTCGTGCGGCTGGAAGCGCAACTTGTGCAACGCGCCCAGGGCGTGCGCCGATTCCAACGCAGGCAGAATGCCCTCCATACGGAAGAGTTCGTAGGCTGCTGCAAGTGCTTCGTCATCGTTCACCGCCACAGCCTGAGCGCGCCCCGTGCTAACGAGGTGGGCGTGCAGCGGACCGATGCCAGGATAGTCAAGACCTGACGACAACGAGTAGGCTTCTGCCACGCGGCCCTGGGCGTCGTGCATCACCAGGGTGCGTGAGCCGTGTAGCACGTCCTCAGTGCCTGTAAGCAGTGTGGCTGCCGACGCGCCCGTTTCGATGCCGTGCCCACCCGCCTCGGCGTAGACCAGACGGACGTTGGGGTGGTCGAGGAAATGGTACATAGCGCCGGCTGCGTTGGAACCGCCGCCGATGCAGGCCACCACGTAGTCGGGCCGAGTGCGCCCCTCGACACGCTGCAACTGTTCGCTTATTTCGCTACTAATAACGCTCTGCAAGCGAGCCACGAGGTCGGGGTAGGGATGGGGGCCCACAGCCGAGCCCAGCAAGTAGTAAGTGTCGTCAGGATGTTGGCACCAGTCGGCAATCGCGGCGTTTACCGCATCATTGAGCGTGGCGGTGCCTTGGGTGACAGGCACTATCTGTGCACCGAGCAGACGCATTTTCTCTACATTGGGGCGCTGGCGTTCCACATCAACCGCTCCCATGTAGATGGTGCATGGCAGGCCCTTGAGGGCGCACACGGTGGCTGTGGCCACGCCGTGCTGCCCAGCCCCTGTTTCGGCTATGACGCGCCGTTTGCCCAGCCGCTCGGCCAGCAGAATTTGCCCAATGGCGTTGTTGATTTTGTGCGCGCCAGTGTGGTTGAGGTCCTCGCGTTTGAGGTAGAGACGGCAACCGTGCACGCGGCTCAGAGCAGGAGATAGGTAGAGCGGCGAGGGGCGGCCCACGTAGTCGCGCAGCAGGAGGTTGAACTCTTGGCTGAACGACGGGCTGCTGATGATGTCGCGATAGCTGCGGCGCAGTTGCTCCATGCAGTTTTGCAGTTCGGCGGGCAAGAAACTGCCACCAAAGCGGCCGTAAAAGCCTTCGGGGTTGATTTCGTAGTGTGTCATAACAGTGGGTTGTTTAGAAATGTGTTTGGGAATATTGATGCTTGGTATGGATACAAAAACAGCGGCCAGTCGTAAGTGTGACTGGCCGCCGTGTGGTTTATTCTGGTGAAACTATGGCTTGCGTAGGCATACGATGTCAGGACTTACGACTGTAGAGTAGTAAGTGACGCCACCAAAGATTGTTGTGCAAGTTTGCGGTACGCATATTTCCTTTTTCTGTTGTTATCTGCGAGCAAAAGTATGCCATGCTGCGTTTTCTGCCAAACAAATGGCAGATTTATTTATATGATAGGCCAAAATAGATGCTTTTTATGGTCAAATGCTAACAAGGAGGCTGAAAAGTGGCTTTGTAGCAGGCACGTGTTGTCGTTATTTCTGCTCTGCGGTGCTCTCCTCTTTAGGGGCGCTGCGGCACACGCTGCGCAGGCCGCAGAGTTGGCACTTGGGTTTGCGTGCCAAGCAGGTGTAGCGGCCGTGCAGCAAGAGCCAATAGTGCGAAGAGGCCACCTGTGCATCGGGAATGTGGCGACGGAGTTCCATCTCCACACTGTAGGGCGTGGTGCAGCGTTTGGGCACCAAACCTAAGCGGTGGCTCACGCGGAACACGTGGGTGTCAACGGCGAGGGCTGCTTTGCCGAAGGCTACTGCCTGAATGACGTTGGCCGTTTTGCGTCCTACGCCCGGCAGCGTGGTGAGTTCTTCAAGCGTGGTGGGCACCTCGCCGCCAAAGTCGTCCACCAGTTTGCGGGCCATACCGGCTAGGTGGCGTGCCTTGTTGTTGGGGTAACTCACGGAGCGTATGTAGTGGAAGATGTCGTCGGGCGTGGCCTGCGCCATGGCCTGCGGGGTGGGGTAGGCTTCGAAGAGGGCGGGCGTGACTTGGTTGATGCGCTTGTCGGTGCACTGGGCCGACAGCACGACGGCCACGAGCAGTTCGAAGGGGTTGCGGTAGTGCAACTCCGTTTCGGTGTCGTCCATGATGCTGCCGAGGTATTGCAGCACGTGGCTGAAGAGTTCTTTTTTCTTCATATATATATATAATGGATAGCCAAGGTCAGTGCATGAACAAGCGCATACTTAGCCAGTAGCCGCAGCCTGCCAGCAGCAATCCGCCCAACAGCGACACTGCGGCATAGGTGGCGGCTGCAAGATAGAGCCCCTGACGCAGCAGCCCGAGCGTGTCGGCCGAGAAGGTGGAGAAGGTGGTGAAACCGCCGCAGAAACCCGTGACGAACAGCAGGGCGAGGAGGCGCGAGGGACGCGCTTCAAGATAACCTAACCACAGGCCGATGAGCAGACACCCGAGGGCATTGGTTGCCAGCGTGGCCCAGGGAAAATGCGCGGCGGTGGCCCGCGGCAGCCACACGCTCATGGCGTAGCGACATATGCTGCCGAGGCCACCGCCCACGAAGATGTAGAACCAGGAGGGCATGGGCGGAGGTTACTTGTTGAGCTGCGCCAAGCGACTTATGTATTTGCCCAGAATGTCGAACTCAAGGTTGACCTTGCTGCCCACGTGGATGCCGTGGAAGTTGGTGTGCTCATAGGTGTAAGGAATGATGCACACCTTGAAGGAATGGTCGGTGGGCTCGCACACGGTGAGGCTGACGCCGTTGACAGTGACGGAACCTTTGTCGACGGTGAAGTAGCCGCGCTGCACCATTTCGGGTGTGGTGGCGTACTCGAAGGTGTAGATGAAACTGCCGTCGGCATCGGCAATGTCGGTGCAGGTGGCCGTTTGGTCAACGTGGCCCTGCACGATGTGGCCGTCGAGGCGGCCGTTCATGAGCATGGAGCGCTCCACGTTCACTTCGTCGCCCGGTTCAAGCAGCCCCAGGTTGGAGCGCTTGAGGGTTTCGTCCATAGCCGTCACGACGTACTGGTCGCCATCGATGTGTACCACGGTCAGGCAAACACCGTTGTGTGCAATGCTTTGGTCTATCTTCAACTCCTGCGTAAAGGGGCAGGTGAGGGTGAAATGCTTGTTTTCCTTGTCTTGCTCGATGGACACGACGCGTGCCATGGCTTCTACAATTCCTGAGAACATGGATAGGTGATTTGGGGTTGTGTGTAGGATGGGTAGGATGTGGAGTAGGCCTTACTCGAAGGTGCACGTGCGATCGTTCAAAGTGGCAATGCGCATGGTGTCGCCGTGCATGATGAGATAGCCGTTGCTGATGCGGTAGTCCTTGACGTGCCGCTCAAGTTGGGTAAGGTTGATGAGCCTGCGTATGGCTTGGCCGCTGTCGCAGGTGGTGAGGGCGTAGCGTTGCCCTTCTATCAGTTCGCCGGTGATGTCGCCGTCGGTGCCGTCGTTGGCGGTGCGTGTGAGGTAAAGCGTGTCGCCTTGGTCGGTGACCATGCTGAACGTGCTCATGCCAAACTCGCAGGCCGTGCCGTAGATGGTGCTGTCGGCCACGCCTTCGGTGAGCGTGGTGTCGGGCAGGCCGTCAGCGTTGTGGTCCTTGCTGTCTGCCGCTTGGCGCCGGCATGCACTGAGGCTGAGCAGCACAAGGGCTGCAAGCAAGAGGTTTTTCTTCATGAATGAATGGATGGGTATGTAGAAAAGGTGCCGCGCGAAGTGCTAACGTCGTGCATTCTCATGCCGCGCGATGCTAATACTGTATGATGGGGCAGGCTCAGTCAACCCTGACAAATTCCATTTCGCCCGTCACCTTCACCAGTTTGCGGCCTTCGGCGCGGCGTATGGCGTTGCCGTTGACGGCGCGGTAGCTGTAGGTTGAGTCGGTGAGTTGGCAGAACTCAATGTCCTGCGAGTCGGAGCCAATGTCGTTGCTGAAGCGGAGTGTGGCCTTGTTGTCTTTTATCTTGAAGCGCGTAATCATCCATGTGCCATAGATGCCGCCCTGCATGTAGCCGTGCATTTTGCCTAAGAAACTGAAGCCAGGCGCCTCGAGGGTCGGTTCGTAGAGGTTGATGACCATGTGCAGCCCCGTTTCGCGGCAGAAGTAGTGCCCCTTGAAGGGTTGGTCGGCCATGCCGGCCTGGGCGCGGGCTGTGAGGGTTGCCAGGGTGAGCAGCAGTAGGAGGATGTGACGTAGGCTATTCATGACGTGATGATTGAGAGGGTAGATGCGGGAGAATGGTGACCGGCTTTGCAAATGCTTGTCTTAGGCACGGGCTACCTCCGTGCTGACTTATTCGGCCTCGCTCGCAGTGTGCAGAATGAGGGTGGTGGCGCCCAGCGTGATGATGTCGCCGTCGCTGATGAGGGCACGCTCCTTGTTGCCCAGCAAGGCATTGTGCAGAAAGGTGCCCGTGTTCGAGGGAGCATCGCGCAGCACAAACTTGGTGGTGCCGTTAGGCTGCGGGGTGGCGGTGATGATGCAGTGTGTGGTGTCGACGCTGGGGTCAACCGTCTTGATGGGTGCGTTGGCTTTGGTGCCTTTCACCAGGCGGCCTACGATGTTCTCGCCGGCGTGCAACGCTATTTCCTGCTTGAAGTGGAAGGCGTTTTCAAGTACGGTGAGGTAACCCAGCACAGGGTTCTCCTGCTCTTCGTTGGCCGTGGCAGCGGACTCTTCGTCGGCGGGCTTGGGCTGTGGCATGCGCAGCCTGAACTGCTTGTGGCACTCGGGACATTCGAACACCAGTATGCGGCCGGGTTCGTACTGCGTTTCATCGAACAGGATGCTCTCGTCGCACTTTGGGCAGCGTATCTTCTTCATAATGGCACAAAGGAGGATGTGGGGAAAAAGAAAGGCGCGTGTCGCAGGGGGCACGCGCCGTAGTGTTGTATTGGTGTACAGGAAAAAGTCTCTCTCTTTGCTCTCTGTCAGCCTGCGTGAGGTGAGGGGGCTGCGCGTGTCGGGGTGCGTGGCCGACGTGGGGGCTGCTGCGTTCCCCTTTAGAGCAGCTGCATCACCCATGCATCGTCGAAGTCGGCCTGGTCGCGCAGTTTGTGGGCTGCTTGGCGTGCGGCCTCCTCGGTGTCGTAGTGGCCGTAGAGCACACGCGTCATGCGGCCTTTCTGGTGCACAAAGGTTTGGTCGTAGCCTTTGGCCTGCAGCGCTTCCACAAAGCTGTCAGCGTTCTTTCGGGTGATGGCGCTGGCCAGCACGATGGTGTAGCAGGGCGTGGCGGGCTTGGTGGCCTCGGCTTTCTGAGTAGCAGGGGCGCTGGCCGTGTGGGTGGCCGTGGGTACGGCTGTGGCCACGGGGGTGGGAGTTACGGTAACAGCTTGCGGTTGGCCAAAGAGGCACTGCCCCAGCACCGAAGCCGTTTGCCGCTCGGTTTGCGTGGTGGTGAGCATGGGCGTGGCCCAAAGCAGGTAGAAGGCGATGGCCACCACGGCGGCCGCGGCGTAGTTCACAATTTCGCGGCTGATGCGTATGGTGTAGTCCTTCTGCGAGCGCTTCACAGGCTTCTTGCTGTGCTGCTTGGCGGGCTGCAGGTCGTCATCGTCTGTCGTTTGCTGCAAGCCCTCGGTGCGTGTGGCAAGGGGCAGACTGTCGAGTCCGTACAACTCGGGTGAAAGCACGCCAGCCTCGCAGGGTGCGAAGTCGTATGCGCCGTTTACGCCCTGCGTGAGGGTGCCAATGCCGTGCAGTTCATACTTGCCCTCCTCGGTGATGGTGTTCCGGAGTTGCTTGACGGCGTTGTCAATAAGGCGCACCGTTTCGGGGTAACTCGTGTCGTAGGCTTGCATGTACGACTGCACAAGCAGCCCGTCGTTGAAGGTGAGTTGCTGATTGAACCCCACGCTGCGGTAAGGCGGCAGGAAGAGGCCTTCCTCCGCAATGTAGCGTGCATGCATATACTGCGTGATGAACCCGCCAAGTCCGGGTACAATGACGCAGTCGTGGTTAAGCATGAGGCTTTCGATATGTCGTGAAAGTTCAATCATCGGTGCAAAGATAAGGTAATATTAACCATTGAAACATCTTTCAAAGGTGTAAAAACAGCAAGCCTTGTTGTGCAGAAAGGGGGTGTGCCGTGGCTAAGGGTTTGTGCTCCAAAGATTACCGCTTGGGAAAACTTTTTTCTTGCAACGCACAAGGGGCTGCTCAACGCGGCGAGGGGCGCGCGCGGCCTGCTGAAGAAGCAGCGTGGGGCCAGTGCCTGCCTCTTTCCTTATAATATAATAAAGGAGTGGGTGCTATATATATAATAAAGGAGTGGTGGGCGGTTATATTATAATAAAGAAGTGGGCGCTATATATAATAAAGGAGTGGCGACTCTTAAACAGGCAGGAGGCCCACGGAATGGGAGCATTCCGGGGCCTCCTGGCGTAAGTGTGAGAGAGGGTGAAGGTGGATTACCACATTTCCTCGTTTTCGTCTTCGGGTATTTCGTTGGGCTCGTAGATGGGCTGCTGGACGGAAGAGGCGGCCAGCATCTGCGGGCAGGTGATGACGTAGTTCTCAGTGTGAGGCTTGATATATGTTTTCTTCATGTGGATTGCTTATTTGAGGATTACCTTTTTGCCGTTCTGGATGTAGAGGCCGTGGGCGGGGCGGCTCACCTTGCGGCCCGTGAGGTCGTAGGTGGCGGCAGGTGCGCCCATGGTGCCGTCGGTAGTGCTGATGCCGCGCAGACTGGTGGTTTCGCCGTCGTTGTCGGCAAAACGGAAGGCCAAGGCGGGCGAAGCCGAGGCGGGCGCAGTGGCCTCGCTGGTAAGCACGTTCAGGTAGGCCTTGCCCGGCGTAGCCTTCAGCTGGCTGCCGTCCTTGCTGCTGCCCGACACGCCGAGGTAGAAGCCGAGGCCTTCCTTCGTGGTGGCGTTGCTGTAGGTGAGGCGGTAGAGCGTGTAGCCCGCGTCGGCAACGATGGTCTGTGCCTCGGCTGGCGTGGCCACCAGGTCGTTTTCGGCAGCGGGCGTCAGGACTGAGCCGGTGTGCGGCATGGCGTTCAGATAGGGCGCGTCTGTCTTGACGAGCACGCCTTCACCCTTGGCCACGAGGTTGTCGTCGCGTTCACTGAGGGTGAGCACACCCTTCTTCACTTGGGCGTTGCACACCAGCAGTTCGCGGTCGGCGGGCACGCTCAGGGCGGCGTCGGCAGTGAGGTTGCTGTAGGTGAGCCAGTAGGTGGCGTTCGTGGCATCCAGTGCGCAGGCCAGCACCTTGTTCGTGTTGTCGAGCACGGGCAGGTTGTCCGTGCCGAGCAGCTGACCCCAAGTTCCCGTGGGCTGCGAGCCGTTGAGCAGCCAGGCCACCTCGCCGCCGGCAAACTGTGCTGCGGTCTTGCCGCCGGCGTCGTCATCTGAAGAGGCGAGGTAGTAACTGTTGGTGACTGTGCTGTTGTAGAGTTCACCGTAAATCGGGCCGCTGCCTGCGCCGCTGACGGCTCCCGTGTTATAACAGTTCTCAATTCTGGTATTTCCCATATAGCCACACACACCACCTAGTTGGTCCCGGTTGTTAATACCCGTTACGCTACCCGTGTTGTAACTATTCTCGCAAGAACCTCCCATAATACTTCCGCAAAGCCCTCCTATTTCACGATATGTGCCACTGACTTGGCCTGTATTATAGTTGTGCGTGAAAGTATTGCCTAAGGAGTAGCCACACACGCCACCTACATATTCTTTTCCAGATATGGTGCTGCTGTTGAAGCAGTTTGTCACGCTGCCTTTGTTATATACGTAGCAGAAACCGCATATACCGCCCACGTATGTATTTCCTTTCAGGTATGAATCCACAACGCCCACGTTCTTGATTGTTGCGTTGAAACTGGTACCAAACAAACCTACGTAATGTACATTCCCGTTGTTGTAGTACAAACCGCTCACGGTGTGACCCATTCCGTCAAAAGTCCCTTCATAGCGTTTCGTGCTGTATGTGCCCATAGGCGTCCAACTTCTGAAGCCGCTCACATCATCAGCCAGCGTGCCGTCGGCTTTCAGCACACCTGTATTCACCGTAATGTCGTTCTTGAGTACGGCGTTGGCGCTTAAGTTCTGCGCCGTGCCATCGGGCAGCGAGCCGTTGACGAGTGCTGCAAACCAATACAGCTGGCCGGCATTGGCTATTTCATACTGACTGCTGCTTTCTACGTACGTGGCAGGCTGGTAACCGCTGCACACATTGCAGAAGCCGTTGGTGTTGAAGCTGTGTGCGGGGCGCGTTTCCTGGGTCTCGGTGTTATAGTAGCCCAGCCCCTTGCTTTCGTCGCAACTTTGATAGCCGTAATAAACCTTGTTCGTGTTGTCGAGCATGGGCAGGTTGTCCGTGCCGAGCAGCTGACCCCAGGTTCCCGTGGGCTGCTTGCCGTTGAGCAGCCAGGTCACCTCGCCGCTGGCAAGCTGCTCTGTGGTGCAGAGGGTGGCGGGCGTGGTGGTGGGCGTGCCATTGGTGCTGCCTATCACGTTGAGGCCGTCGTGGGCGTAGTAGTTGTTCTGCACGGCGTTCGCGCCATAACCGTTGTTAATCTGGCCAATCAGTATGCCGCTCACCGACTGGTCGCCGGCCTTTTCTAGGACGCCAGCCTGCAGGCAGTTCGTCACCTTCAGGTTGCCGTTGCTGCGGGTGTAGCCAAAGATGCCGCCCATGATGAGCGCGCCCTCATAGTCGCTGTGTATGGTGCCCGTAAAGCGGCAGTCGGTGATGGGCACTTCGCTGTTGATGGCGTAGCCCGCAATGCCGGCGGCCACTTTGACCGCCTTGTTGCCCAGATTGATGGTGCCGCTGTAGCTGCAGCCCTTTACGGCCGATGCCGACTCGTGCATCTTGCCCACGATGCCGCCTATGTGGCCGATGCAGTTGGCGGAGGCGTCCATCTCGGTGTCGATGCTGAAGTTCACGCTGCTGTGGCAGTGGCTGACGGTGGAGTTGTCCATGCGTCCCACGATGCTGCCGTAGCCCTCGGTGTAGCTGGTGGTGCGGAGGGTGACGTTGCCGTCGATGCTGATGTGCTGCAAGGTGGCCCCGCTGGCGTAGCCGAAGAGGCCGCTGTTGCTGCCCTGCCGGGTGATGCTCATGTGCTGCACCTTGAAGCCTCTGCCGTCGAAGGTGCCGCCGAACTTGCTGCTCTCGTTGCCTATGGGCGTCCAGTGGGCGAAGGGCGCGAGGTCGATGTCGGCCGTGAGCACGCCCTTGGCCGCCGTGTTCTGCGCCGTGCCGTCGGGCAGTGTGCCGTTGACGAGTTGGCCAAACCATGCCAGCTGGCCAGCGTTGCCTATCTGATACAGGCTGCTGCTTGCTACGTACTTGGCAGGCTGGTTGCGGCTGCACACGCTGCAGATGCCGTGGGTGCTGAAACTGTGTGCGGGGCGCGATGCCTGGGTTTCAGTGTTATAGTAGCCAAGCCCCTTGCTCTCGTCGCAACTGGGGTAGCCGTAATACACTTTGTTTGTGTTGTTGAGCACGGGCAGATTGTCCGTGCCGAGCAATTGCCCCCAGGCTCCCGTGGATTGCTTGCCGTTGAGCAGCCAGGTCACCTCGCCGCTGGCAAACTGCGCCGCGGTCTTGCCGCTAGATCCATTGGAGGACGCGGCGAGGTAGTAGCAGTTGGTTACCTTACTTTTGTCTACGTATCCATTTATCTCGCCAGAATATTTGCTGGTGCTGATTACATTACCCGTAGAATAACAGTTGCTCATTGTGCTTGTACTTCCGCTTATGAGACCACAAACGCCACCTACATAGCCGGTACTTGCAGTGCCTGTTACGCTGCCGGTGTTGTAACAGTCTGATATGGTAGAATGTTGTGCTCCTCCACATACACCGCCTACTTTATTGTTACCATACACAATGCCAGTATTGTAGCTGTTCGACAAGGTGCAATTATCATATATGTCTCCACATACACCTCCTACGGATGTAGTGCCATATACGGTGCTTGTGCTGAAACAGTTCGTAACCTTGCTGTAACGATAGCAATGTCCGCATACGCCGCCTACATTTCTCTGTCCGTTAAAATAAGAGGCTATAACGCCCACATTCTTGATGGTGCCGCGATCGCTAAGGCCGAACAGACCCACGTACCTTACGCTGGCATCGTTGAAATACAAACCACTCACGGTGTGCCCTTTACCGTCGAACGTACCACCGAAGCGTCTGTCGTAGTCTGTACTTATAGGCGTCCAACTTGTGAAGCCGCTTACTTTATTTGCCAGCGAACCGTCGGCTTTGAGCACGCCCGTGTTCACTGTAATGTTAGATGTGAGAATGGCGCAAGCGTTACTGTTCTGCGCCGTGCCGTCGGTGAGCGTGCCGTTGACGAGCGCCGCGAACCAGTACAGTTCGGCCGCGTTACCTATCTGATACGGGTTTCCTGATGAGCCGTCGCCCGCGCTGGGCTTGACCGGCGTGATGCCCGCCCACACTTGCGCGGGCAGCACCATGGCCACCACGAGTGCAAGCACCGTGAGCAGCCGTCTGCATAAAGCGTTTGTTTTGTTCATAAAGTTTTAATGATTAGGTTGATAGATTAGAGGCATACAAGTAGAGCCTTCCGCCCATGTCGAGATACGACACAGGCGGAAGGCTCTGTTACGCTATGTGATGCTACAACTACAATACCCCCCATACGCTTAGGCGACAGGGCGGCGATTGCGGTGCTGTATGGCTTCGGCATCGTGTATGTCATAAGGAAAGAGTGTGTTTGCAGTGTAGGGCGCGCTCGTGGCGCTTGGGTTATTTAGGCTTTGTCTCCCACTTGCCGCATGAACCGTTCATACAGCGTAAAGTCAATCAAACAAATAAGTGGTGGGATTAAGATGTTGCAAAAGTAGGTAAAACAACTTTTACATGCAACCTCAAGGCAAGTGTGATGTAAAAAGAATGGTTCTTTTTAGTGCGATTTCTCGCCAAGCCAAAGCGAGCAAGCTCTCTTTGGTCTTTTGGCTTAACGAAATCGTTGAAAATGTCAGCGTTCTCCCCTTTTCCCCCACCTGTATGCTACCTCCGCCCGCACACTTCACGCCTTTCGAGCCTTAGGCCATGCAGCGCCGTTACGCAAGGGCATGTAACCGTTTTTACAAGGCATTTTTCTGTTCACGAAAGGCACATAATTGTTTGCCACGCCGGCATGACACGTCTGCCACGCCGGCATGGCACGTCTGCCGCGCCGGCGTGGCACGTCTGCCGTGCCGGCGTGGCAAACAACAAAGCCTGTTATCGAAACGGGACTGCGCCTTGTACGAATGGTTACGCGCCTTAAAATCTGGACTTTACGCATTTCGTCATTTTGTCAACTGTTTTCACTTCCCCAAAATCCGTTGCTTGCCCGTTTGCAGCGGCGCACCATAGCACGTGAGCCATGCCATCTATCACACAAAACAAACGGAAACAGACGGGTGAGGCGGTCTGTTTCCGTTTGATGGAGCGTGTGTGCGATGTAGTGCGGTGCGTGCTTGTCGGGGAATTTTAGTTGATGAAGTTCCACGACAGGCCGAAGTGTATGGTCAGGCGGTTGAGGGGTTGGTGCGGCACGAGGAAGGGGTTGCCTGCGCCCGCCTTGAAGTTGATGTGCGAGGCGCGCACATAGAAGCGGGTGCGCTTGAGGTGGAAGTTGGCGTAGGCGTTGACAATGGGATAGTTGCCCAAGGTGACGGCCTGCGAGGCGTCCTGCACGGCATATTGCCCGATGATGGGCACGTAGGTGGGAGCCTTGTAGCGTGTGAAGTAGCGCATGTCGACACCAATTTCGGTGCGCAGCACGCGGGCAAAGCGGAAGAGCACGTAGAGGTTGGAGTAGACGTTGAGCGCGGGCAGTGGTGTGATGTCGCCGTCGGTGGTGGTTTGCCACGTCACCTCGTTGTCCCAGTGCAGTATGCGCCAAGCCAAGTCCTGCGCTGCCGTTACGCTGATCATCTGCACATTGTGGCCTGCCTGCCGCACGCCCACGGCGTGGCTGTAGGTGGCCACGCCGTCGGTCACAGCCACGGGTAGGAGCGTTTCGGCCAGGTAGGTGTAGTGCTGCACATTCTCGAGTGCTGCGGTGATGCGCGTTCCGCCCCATTGCAGTGTGCCCTGCACACGGGTTTGCAGCACATCGTTGAGGTCGTTGTGGTCCCACCAGGCGTTGCGGCCGTGGTAGTGGCGGTAGTAGAAGGAGGGGCGCTGGTTGCGCACGAAGCCGTCGACGCTGATGCGCACCGTGTCGCCGTAGCTGCGGTGGTGGCGCAGGGGTATGGCGAGGCTGAGGTCGCCCTCCACGTTGAACTCGCCCCACTTGCTGCCCGTGGTGAGCATTTCGCCCAGCAGGTTGTAGTGTAGCCAGTGGCCCTGCTGCTTAATGATTTGTGCGCCGAGGGCCAGGTAGTTCTCGGTGGTGTGCTGCATGCGGCGCTGCTCGTTGGGCAGGGCGTAGCGGCGGAAGTCGTGGCGGCCGAAGATGCGCAGCCCCGCCTTCATGCGGCGGCTGAAGCCCTCGTTCAGGGTGAGCGCCAGCGTGTTCTGCACGCGCAGCATCTCGGTAAGGTCGTTGGCCGAGTCGCCGGGCAGGTAGAAGGCGCCGAAGTAGGTGTTGGTGGCCTGTCCGCCGCCGGCGTTGCACATAAAGCGGCGCGAGGCGTCGTCAATCCGGAACGTGTGCACGATGGACGACACGGGCACAAACTCCTCCATGCCGCGCAGCTGGCTACTGTCGGTGCGGGTGGTGTCGGCCACGGCCACAAGCCGCATGGAGTCGGCAGGGGCTGACTGCTCTCGCCAGTAGCCCAGGTGGTACTTGTGCGTGAGGAAGAGGGAGTTGCACGACAGGCGGTTCCATGCCTTGTCGAGGAGAATGGGCATGTCGGCCGTGCCGTATTTCGTGGGGAACGTTTCGGGGCGGTTCACGTATTCGTCGCTCTCGATGCCGCCGTTTTCACGGTTCTTGAGGTAGATGTGGCCGGCCGCAAGGTGCATTTCGTAACGCTCGCCGCGGTACGAGGCGTAGAGGTTGCCGTCGAGGTGGGCGGTGGACTGCGCCTGGTAGTAGCCGCGGCCATAGAGGTAGTCAATGTGAAAGCCCATGCCGAAGCGTTTGCCTGCATTCACGGCAAAGAGGGCGGTGATGCGGTCTTCGCCATTCTGCTTGTTGCCGTTCTTGTGGTAACTGATGTTGGTAAAGGGCGAGCGTGTGTTGGTGTAGCGCACGCCGGCCGTGCCGCGCACAAAGAAGTTGTAGGGCTGCAGGAAGATGAAAGGCTCGTGGAGCATGCTCGTGCCCTGCTCGGCAAAGAGGCGGCTGATGCGTGGTGCGCCAGCATTGCCCGTAAAGTTGTAGTGCCCCGTGGGACCGTCGGTGCAGTCTACATTCTGAAACCCGTGAGGCACGGTGTCGAAGGGCACGGGACGCACGTCGCCAAAGCGGCTGTCGACCTGCCAGGAGTAGATGCCCTCGGGCACATTCGTCTTGCTGACAGTGGTGGTGTCGAAGCCGCTGCCACGCTGCTGCATGGCCTGCGTGGGGTCGAGGTCGCGGGTGAGGCTGCGCTGCGCATGCAACGGCAGGGTGAGGAAGACGAGGAAAAGGAATATGCTGTGTCGCATCAAGTCAGGAAAGGGTGAAGTTCAGTGGGAATAAAGAGGTCGGTGAGGGCTGGCAGGCTACTTTTGGCTGGCCTTGGCTTTTTGCTCACGCACCAGTTGCAAGAGGCTCTGGCATTCGGCATCGTCAGGCCACTGGCGCACCATGGCTTGGGCAGCCTGTTCGGCTTCGGCCCATTCGCCCACTTGGAGCAGCATGATGACCTCCTGCTGGCGGTAGGGACGGGCATCGGCTGCCAAGGCCGCGGCGGTGCGGATGTCGTCGAGTGCCTGCTGGTACATGCGCCCCTGCATTTCGGCCTGGTAACGCAGGTAGTAGAAGCGCTCGTTCAGGTTGCGCGGCCCAATGGCCTTTTCATATTCATTGTAGTCGTAGACAGCGGCGCGGTACTGCTGGGCACGCAGCAAACGCACGGCGCGTTCCAGATAGTACTGCGCATGGCGCTGACTGACGGGCTGGGGCAGGCGCACAATGACGCTGTCGAGCAAGGCCAGAACCGAGAGCGAATCGCCGCCCGCCAACTCGAGCGAACGGGCTGCTGAGAAGTAGGTGTCGGGCGTGGCAAAGTGAGGGTCGTGGGTGGCTTGGAGGAAAAGGTCGTGCGCCTCCTGGTATTGCCGTACGGCAAAGTGGCAGTTGGCTTGCTGTATGAGATAGAGCGTGTTCGGCTTGAGGGCGTAAGCCATACGTGCCTCGTCGAGCGCACGTTGCAGCGTCCAGCCTGGGGCCACGGGCACGCTGTCGGTTTGCTGCAGGGCGTGGCGATACACCACGTCGCTGATGAAGTAATGCACGGCCTCGGGCTGCATGAGTGAGTCGGGCAGGGCTGGCGCCTCGGCTTTTTGCAATGCCAGTGCGAAGTCGGCATCGGCTTGGGCATAGTCGCCCGTCGCAGCACGGTACTTGGCACGCTCGGCATAGGCATCGGGCGTGTCGGGGTATTGACTGACAAAGTCGTCGTAGGCTGTGCGGCGCGTCAGTGTGTCGGCAGCGGGTAACATGAAGAGGTAGGAGGAGGCTGCCGTGTAGCCCTCGGGCAGCGCCTTGGGGATGCTGATGGCGCGCAGGTCGGCGCTGAGGGCCGAGGTGGCGGTGATTTGCAGCGTCAGTAGGAAGTGGGCGTCGATGGCGCAGGCCGTCATGGCCTTGGCGGCCACATTCTTCTGCGTGATGGCCAGCAGCTGACCGTTGGCATCGAGCAAGGGGCAGCCCAGCAGTTGCTCCTCGTTGGGCGAGGACACCTGGTAGTAATAATAAGGAGCGTAGGCAGTGCGCGAGGTTACCGTCACGCTGCGCGGTGTCTGTTTTTTAGCAGCCTCATAGTTCACGAGCAAACAAGTGGCGCCGCTGTCAGGCGAAGTGGGGGCAAGTTCGTAAAAGGCTGGTTTCTGCGTGCCCGTGGTGCTGAATTTCACCAAGTCGGCCGAACTGTTGGCGCCGAGAATGCGGTGTACAGGATAGGTGCGGCCCTTGTAGTCGGTCACCACGGCCTTGGCCGCGCCTTTGAGCACGTGGAAGGCACAGGCAGCATCGCCCTGCTTGTTGATGAAAAAGGCGTTACCCGTCTGCAAGGTTTTTCCCTCCGCATCATAGGTTGTGAGGGTGAGCATGCCAGCGTGAGGCGGTACGCCGGCCAGCATGAGGGTGGCAGAACAGGGAAGAAGGGCGATGGCTGCGCACAGCAGCATGCGGCGCCAGGGGATATGAGCAAAGGTGTAATGCATAGTGGAGTGAATGGGGTAGCTAAACGTGGCTAATTATAATAAAGGGGTGATGCGACTGCGGCGCGGACACTTTTGCCCCGAAGCACTCCATATTATATATATAGGGAGCGTCGGGGCGAATGAAAGTGACTATACCGGCAGTGCCGAAGCATGGGCGAGAAGGGCCTGCGCATTGTCGATGGCGGCCTGCGTGACAGCCGTGCCCGAGAGCATGTGGGCAATGGCTTCGACGCGCTCAGCCGGCGTGAGTTCGCTGATGTGCGAGCGGGTGCCCTGTTCGTCCTCCGTTTTGTAGACGCGATACTGGTGCTGGCCGCAGGCGGCAATCTGTGGGAGGTGCGTGATGCATATGACCTGGCAGTGCGCCGACATTTGCTGCATCACCTGCGCCATGCGCTCGGCCTGCGAACCCGACACGCCGGTGTCAATCTCGTCGAAGATGATGGTGGGTAGACTTTTGTGGCGCGCCAGTATGGCTTTCAGCGCCAGCATGAGACGGGCTATTTCACCGCCCGAAGCAATGAGGCTTACGTCCTGCTCGGGCACGTTCTTGTTGGCCGAAAAGAGCAGCGTCACGTTGTCGGCACCCGTGGCGTCGGGCTGTTGGCGCGGCGTGAGTTGCAGCGCCACACGGGCATGCGGCATGCCCAAGGCCTGGAGCAGTGCCACAAGGTCGGCCGCTAACTGCTTGCCCGCAGCCTGACGCAGCGCCGTGAGTTCGGCTGCACGTTGTGCCAGCACCTTGGCTTGGGCGGCCCGCTGCTTTTCGAGTGCGGCCAAGTCGTCGTCGAGGTTGGTAAGTTGGTTGAGACGCTCTCCCAGACTTTCGCGCAGTTCTACAAGGCTCTGCACATCCTGCACGTGGTGCTTCTGCATGAGCGAATAGAGCGTGTCGAGACGGCTTTGCACAAAGTCGAGGCGCGCAGGGTCATATTCCACACGCTGCGCCGTGCGTTCCATTTCTTCCAGAATATCCTGCAATTCAATGCCCGCGCTTTCCAGCCGTTCAGCCAGCGAGGCCGCCGTGCTGATGTGGCTGGCCACGTTGTGCAGCAAGCGCGCGGCTTGGCGTAGACTCTGCGTAACGTTGGCCCCGGTGCCCGTTTCGTCACTGAGAAGGCTTTGTGCTTGCGAGAGGCCCGACTGTATGTCCTCGGCGTGGCTTAGCATCTGCTGTTCGGCCTCGAGTGTTTCCAGTTCGCCCTCTTGCAGGTTGGCCTCGCAGAGCTGGTTATGCTGAAAGCGCATATACTCCTCTTCAGCCTGCCCCTTAGCGGCCTCTTCGCGCAGGTCATGCAGTGCTTGCTCGGTGCAGCGCAGGGCGGCATAAGCCTCGGCGTAGCGTGCAGGCACCTCGGGTTGACCAGCCAGTGTGTCGAGGGCATGAATGAGGAAGTGCTCCTGGCGTATGAGCAGGTTCTGGTGCTGCGAATGTATGTCGATGAGCATTTGCCCCAACTCCTTGAGACGGGCAGCTTGCACGGGGGTGTCGTTGATAAAGGCGCGGCTCTTGCCCGTATCGGTTAGTTCGCGGCGTAGCACGCATTCGCTTCCGTCGTAGTCGATGTCGTGCTCGTCGAAGAAGGCCTGCAGGGGCAGTGAGGCCGTTTGGAAAGTAGCCTCCACATAGCATTTCTTCTGACCGCTCTCAATGCTCTTGGCGTCGGTGCGTGCGCCAAGCAGCATGCCGAGTGCGCCGAGCATGATGCTCTTGCCCGCACCTGTTTCACCCGTAATGACGCTGAAACCTTCGTGCCAGTCCATGTTGAGGTGGTGGATGAGCGCGAAGTGCGAAATGGTGAGGTGAGAGAGTATGGCTGGCTGTGCTTGCTCGGCGGGCGTGCCGGCAGCGAGGGAGGCTTGTGTAACTTGGAATTTAGTCATGACGTGGAAAAAGGTGGCGGGAGCGCCGCGCAGCAGATGCGTGCCTGCGGTTCATTCTTTCAGTTGTCGCCAATAAGCATTCTGCGACGGGTTGATGCGTGAGAAGAGGTCGGCAATGCCTTCTTTCTCCTTGGCCGTGCCGTGCCCCTTGTAGATGGACACGAGTTCGTCGCGCTTGTACTCGCTGAAGATTTGCGGCAGCATGCACATGGGCTTGTTTTCGCGGGCCTGCTTCAGGAGTTCCATGGCCTGCGTAACGCCCGCCCTGCCGCGTTCCACATTTTCGCTCATCACGTCGAGCCCGAGGCGGTAGTAGGCGTATTGCATTTTGCGGAAAGGCTCCATGCCACCGTCGAGCATGTCGTTGATGATGGCGTATCGGTTTTTGCTGTCGTCGAAGGCTTTCCAACCCTTGCCTGGCAACGACTGAGCGCCGAGTGCAATGGTTTGCGCGTTCTGAAAGCACGACGTGCCGGCCAGTGGAGCCATGGTGTCCATGTCGATGCCGAGCATGAGGTAGACGTAGTAGGCCACGAGGGCGGTCAGGGCGTTGTCGATGACGTCGGTGCGGAACTCCAACTGGTCGAAAGCCTGGTAGGTGAAGTTGCAGTTGGCATCGGTAAATGCCCAAGTGGTTGAGGTGTAGTTGGAACCGTAGACGGGACGGTTGCACTGCACATTGAAGGTGGTTTCGAAAGCGTTGTCGGCCTGCGTGTATTTCTTTACCGTGATGCTGAAGGTGCAGTTGATGCGCTCGTTGCGTTTGAACTGCAAGCTCGTCCACTGTCGTTCGTTGATGAACTCCGTCAGGGCCGTTTCAAGCGTTTCAAACACCTGCGTGTTCGTTCCCTCCACCTTTTGGTGATTGATGGATACCTTGGCGTTGAGTTCCTGTGCCTGGAGCGAGGCCGTCATACAGGGCGCTGCGGCACACAGTAGCGTAATGATACCTTTATATATTAAGGAAGGAGTGGACATAGGGCGTCGATGATGTCGTGGGCAACTTCGGTTTTCGATTTCAGCGGATAGGCTTGCTGGCGTCCGTCTGCATAGAGCAGCGTCACCTTGTTGGTGTCGCAGGCAAAGCCGGCGCCTTCGTCGCGCAGCGAGTTGAGCACGATGAAGTCAAGGTTCTTGCGCTTCAGTTTGTCGGCAGCGTGCTGCAGTTCGTTGTCTGTTTCGAGCGCAAAGCCCACCATGCGCTGCCAAGGCTGCTTCTGTGCGCCAAGACTGGCGGCAATGTCGGGGGTGGGCACGAGTTCGAGCGTCATGCCCGCTTTGCCTTCGCGCTTGATTTTCTGCTCGGCGGTGTGGGCGGGTGTGAAATCGGCCACTGCGGCGCAGAGTATAGCGGCATGGGCGGTGGCGAAGAGGCGGGTAGCGGCTTGGTGCATCTCGGCCGCACTGGTTACCCAAGTGGTGTGTATGGCGGGATGCTTGGGCTGCAGCGACACGGGGCCGCACACAAGTTGCACCTCAGCGCCTCGTGCTGCGCAGTCCTCGGCCAGAGCCAGACCCATTTTGCCCGACGAACAGTTGCCAATGTAGCGCACGGCATCGATGTGTTCGTGCGTGGGGCCGGCGGTGATAAGCACCCGCTTACCCGCAAGGTCCTGCAGGGTGGCTTCGTGTTCCTGATGGTGGAAGAAGTGGTCGACCACATCGAAAATGTACTCGGGCTCTTGCATGCGTCCCTTGCCGCACAAGTGGCTGGCCAGCTCGCCGTCGGCTGCCTCAATGATTTGTACGCCACGCGACCGCAGCGTGTCGAGGTTGGCCGTGGTGGCAGGGTGACGATACATGTCGAGGTCCATGGCAGGTGCTACGAATACGGGCGCCTTCATCGACATGTAGGTAGTGAGCAGCATGTTGTCGGCAATGCCATGAGCCATCTTGCCCAACGTGCTTGCGGTGGCGGGGGCAATCACCATGGCGTCGGCCCACAGCCCGAGGTCGACGTGGCTGTGCCAGGTGCCGTCGTTGGCGGCAAAGAACTCCGACACGACGGGCTTACCCGTGAGTGCCGACAGCGTGACGGGGGTGATGAATTCCTTGCCGGCAGGTGTAATGACCACCTGCACCTCGGCGCCCGCCTTGACGAAGAGGCGGATGAGCGAGCAGGCCTTGTAGGCCGCAATGCTGCCGGTTATGCCCAGCACAATGTGTTTGTTCTTCATAAATAGGTAAGTCTGTCAGTGGAAAGCCGTAGACTGCCGCAAAGGCATAGGGCGGGGGAGTGCTGTGGTGCACCTCCCCGCCCATACGTACCGCAACATCAGATGCCGGCGGCCAGTTTCAGACGCATAAAGGTCTGTTTGGTGTTTTGTGTAAAATCGGCTTGCATGACCCAGGCAAAATATCCAGGGTCGCGCCGCAGCACTTCGGTTACGGCTTTGCCACGGTATTTGCCGAAGTTGATGGTTTCCACGCCCTGGTCGTTGTAAACGATGCGGCCCGCCAGGTCAACGTTGCGTGTGTGTCGCGAAAAGTCGGCCAGCCATGCCACGTTGTTTTGCAGTTCGCCTTCGTAGCGTGAGAGTTGTGCTTCGAGCACTTCGATTGTGGCGTGGGTGTCGGCCTCGGCTGTGTGTGCTTCGGTCAGGTCCTTTTGGCAGTAGAACTTGTAGGCAGCCGTGAGGTCGCGCTTCTCCATTTTGTGGAATATGCCCTGCACGTCGATTTGGCGGCAACGATGGATGTCGAAGTTGACACCGGCTCTTATGAACTCCTCCACAAGCAGGGGGATGTCGAAGTGGTTGGAGTTGTAACCCGCAAAGTCGCAGCCTTCAAACTCGTGCGCCAATTGGGCGGCCCGTTCCTTGAAGGTGGGCTTGTCAACCACATCGGCGTTCGTAATGCCGTTCACAGCCGTGGCTTCAGCTGATATGGGAATGGTGGGGTTGAAACGCTGCGTCACCACCTTTTCCTCTCCGTTGGGGAAAAGTTTGATGTAGCAGAGTTCAACAATGCGGTCGGTTACAATATTGAGCCCCGTGGCTTCAATATCGAAAAAGATGATGGGGCGGTTGAGTTGCAGTTTCATGTAAGTAGTGGAGTAGGGTGATGCCTGATCAGCGGTCAGAGCCATGCACTCAATCGTTGAAGACACTGGGCATGATGAGCATCAGCACCTGTTCATCCTCCTTTTGCTCTTCCGGAACGATGGTGCCTGCGCGACTGTTGTCGATAGTCTGTATTTTTACCTCTTCGCTCTCGATGTTTTGCAAGAGTTCGAGAAGCGTATTGCCCTTGAAGGCTATGCGCATGGGCATGCCCTGATAGTCGCACAATACGCTTTCTTCGGCCGACTTGTTGTAGTCCATGTCCTGCGTAGTGAGTTTGAGGCTGCCCTGTTCCACACAAAGGCGCACCACCACCGTAGCAGGCGTGGAGAATACTAACACGCGGCGCAGGGCGCTGATAATGGCCAAGCGGTTGACCGTAATGACATTGGGCGCAGATGTGGGGATAATGGCTCGGTAGTTGGGATAATGGCCCTCAACCAGCGGGCAGGTCATGCTGTAATTGGCAGAATTGAAAGTGGCGCCGCGCGGACGGAAACGCACCTGAACCACGCCGCTTTCTTTGGCCAAGAGGCTACGCAGCAGGCCAGCAGGACGCGTGTTGAGAATGAAGCAGCCCGTTTGGCTCACCCCGGGAGTGGGCAGTTTTGTGAGGGCCAGGTGACTGCCATTGCTGGCCACAATGCTGACAGCCTCCTCACGCAAATCAAAGCATACGGCGTTCAGTTGCGGACGCAGCACGTCGTTGGCCGCTGCTACAAGTCCACGACCCAATGCTGCATAGAGTTGGTTAGCTTCTATTTGCAAGTCTACGTATTCGCTGTCATCCACCACCAGAACGGGATACTCCGTAGCATCCTGTGCCATCAGACGGTATTGCCCGTTCTGATAGACAATGGTCACTTCCAAATTTTCAGTATTGATGAAGACCTCAAGCGGCTGCTCTGGTATTTCCTTAATGGCATCCTGCAGGGTTTTTGCATTGATAGCGAAGGAGATGTCCTGGTCGCATTCCACCAATTCAAGGCTGGTGTGTAAAGTCGTATCGTTGTCGGAGGCCGTAATGTGCATTTGCAGACCGCTGATGTCAAACTTGAAGCAGTCGCGAATGGGCATGTTGTTCTTTTGGGCAATCACGCGGCCTATGCCGTTGAGGTGGGTCGCTAAGAGCGCACTGGGTACTACGAATCTCATGGTTGTAGAATGTATGGAAATGTGGTTTGTTTGCCTGCAAATCAAGGCTCCATGGCTGAGGCTAAGCGTGTGGTGCCTGTTTAAGTCCTTGCAAATGTACGAAAAAAATAGGGGCCATTTGTTTTTGCACCGAAAAATGCTCCACGGTATCATGATTTGCTATTCCCTGATAAGGATACAAATTTTACGAAGAGGCTAAGATGTGACTTAAAGTAGATTATCTAAAAGAACCCGTTACATCATTCAAAGACAATGCTGTAACCACGATTTTTGAAAGCGTTTTTTATTTCTTTAAGCCAGATTCCTGTAACGAAGACGCAGATGGTTCGTTGTACACGGCCGAGTGCAACGTTGCCCACGGCCATGGACGACGTTGCCCATGGCCATGATCAACGTTGCACTCGGCCGTGTACAACGCTTAAAGCCGGTTTTTGTTACGGCTACACCTTGCACGAAAAAGCAAAGGCGCAGATATTTCACCGATTATTTAATGGCGTGTGGCAGCGTGAAAGATAAAAATGGATTATATTCAAGCACCATTTTGTGTACACGCCGCCACATTCATCCGTCATCTATTGCGAATAGGAATAGACTTTTTTGCATGATGCGCGGCTGCAGACTCCAGTACAGTAGATTTTTCCAAGTTACCAAAATAATATGGAGTATTAGATCAATTTTCAAGAGGTGTCTCTTTTGTTGAGGTACGCGAAAAAGAGAGAAAAAGGACGTATTTAACGCATGCTGGCGTCGTACAATCCCAGCCTTTCAAAGGTTTCAAACATTAAACAAAGCAAAAAGAAGAATTGAAAGGAATGCTTACCAAAATGGCTTGCTAACGGCCTCTGCCCTGTGCTTAACCGATGTAAAGTACGGGCAAGGTTTTGTCAGTCAATAAAAAAGGCATACCTTTGCACCGCTTTTTTAAGAATTTTATGACAACCGAACTCACAACTCCCCGTTATATTTTTGAAACAAGTTGGGAGGTTTGCAACAAAGTAGGCGGCATTTACACTGTTCTGTCCTCGAGAGCCAAGACCTTGCGAAAGGAACTGAAAGACCGGCTCGTATTTATTGGACCAGACTTGCAAAGCGCAGAGGCCAACCTTGATTTTATCGAAGATGTGAAATTGTTGCCAGCATGGAAGCAGGCTGCTACGGCTGCCGGCATCCATTGTCGCATAGGACGCTGGCAAGTACCAGGCAAACCTGTAGCCATTCTTGTTGATTTCAAGCCATTTTTTGAAGAAAAGAACAAAATCTATGCGGAAGCATGGGAACTGTTTGGCGTAGACTCACTCCACGCTTATGGCGACTATGATGAAGCCTCTATGTTCTCGTATGCAGCCGGATGTCTGGCTGAAACGATATGCCGTGCATGCATTGACCTGAAAAAGGACAGTGTGGTGTATCAGGCTCACGAGTGGATGTCGGGTCTTGGCATGCTCTTCCTGAAGCATCGCCTACCCGAAGTGGCTACCATCTTCACTACGCATGCCACCAGCATCGGTCGATCCATAGCAGGAAACAACAAGCAACTTTATGCTTGGTTTGAAGGTTACGACGGCGACCAGATGGCATCCGAACTCCACATGGAAGCTAAGCACAGCATAGAAAAACAGAGTGCCCATCAGGCAGATTGCTTTACAACGGTAAGTAGTTTTACCAACCGCGAATGCAAGCAGCTGCTGGCCAAAGAGGCCGACGTGGTGCTTCCCAACGGATTTGAAAACGATTTCGTGCCCAAGGGTACACAGTTTGGTGCTACCCGTGGCGATGCCCGCGAGCGCATCCTATCGGTAGCTCGCGCACTGACAGGTTTTGACTTCCCCACCGACACGCTCATCGTGTCGACCAGTGGTCGTAATGATTACCGCTGCAAGGGTTTCGACGTGTTTATGGAAGCCATGGCGCAGCTGCGTGCTACACTGAACGAAGAGCAGGTAGGACCTGACAAGCAGGTGCTGGCCTTGATTGAGGTGCCTTGCTGGACGGTAGGGCCGCGCGCCGACCTGCAGGCTCGACTTCAGACCGACGCCTGCGATGGTACACCGTTGCCCCATCCTTATATTACGCATGCACTCCACAATTTGGACGAGGACCGCATTGTATGCCAACTGCGCAGCTTAGGCCTTTATAATTATCACTCGGATAACGTGAAGGTAATACTCGTGCCTTGCTATCTGGAGGGCAACGATGGCATTTTCAATATGCCTTATTACCATCTGCTTGCAGCCAACGACTTGGCACTCTATCCCTCATACTACGAACCTTGGGGATATACGCCGCTTGAGAGTTGCGCTTTCCATACGCCTTGCGTCACAACCGACCTGAGCGGTTTCGGACAGTGGGTGGAAGATGTGCTGGGGCATGATGCCACGATAACTGATGGCGTGCATGTGATACACCGCAATGACAACAACTACTTTGAGGTGGCTGATGCCATACGGAGCACCATCATGCAGTATATGCAACTTACCACGACGCAGCGCACAGCCGTGCGACGCAAGGCCACAGCCCTGGCCGACCGTGCCCAGTGGAAGCATTTCATTACGTACTATCATGAAGCCTATCGTGTGGCTATGGCACACAGCAAGGCCAAACTGAAACGCAAGAAGTAATAAAAAGACATTCATCGAAACATTTCATTTCTAAAATAATTATGAACGTAAAAATCAGCAATTCAAATCAGCCTGTGTGGAAGGTGGTGAATGTGAAGAGCCACATTCCTGAGGCCTTGAAGAAGTTGGACGAACTTGCACACAACCTTTGGTGGTCGTGGAACACGGAGGCGCTTGACCTTTTCGAGAGCCTCGACAAGGATTTGTGGCGCAAGGTGCGCCGTAATCCCATCGACCTGCTCCGCAGCATGGATTACGACCGCCTGAAGGTGCTCTCAAAGGACGAGGCTCTGCTGGCGCGCATGAACAAGGTGTATGGCGACTTCCGCAAGTATATGGATGTGAAGCCCGATCCCAAACGTGCTTCTGTCGCATACTTCTGCATGGAGTACGGTCTGAGCCATGTTCTGAAAATCTACTCGGGTGGTCTCGGCATCCTCGCTGGTGACTACCTGAAGGAAGCTTCTGACAGCAATGTTGACATGATTGCCGTTGGTTTCCTCTATCGCTATGGTTACTTTACGCAGTCGCTGTCAATGGACGGCCAGCAGATTGCCAACTACGAACCGCAGGACTTTGAAAATCTCCCCATCGAGCGCGTACTGGATGAGCACGGCAACCAGTTGATTGTGGATGTGCCCTATCCCAACTTCATGGTACACGCTGCATTGTGGGTGGCCAACGTAGGTCGTATCAAACTTTATCTGCTTGACACCGACAACGAACTCAACTCCGAGTACGACCGTCGCATCACGCACAGCCTTTATGGCGGTGACTGGGAAAACCGTATCAAGCAGGAGTATTTGCTCGGTATCGGTGGTATGCTCGCCCTCAAGAAGATGGGCATCACCAAGGAAATCTACCACTGCAACGAAGGTCACGCCGCACTCTGCAACGTGCAGCGCCTCGTGGACTACGTGGAGAGCGGTCTGAACTTCAACCAAGCTCTCGAACTTGTACGCGCTTCGTCGCTCTACACGGTGCACACGCCTGTGCCTGCCGGTCACGACTACTTCGACGAAGGCCTGTTTAACAAATATATGAACCAGTTCCCCGCTCGTCTCGGCATCTCTTGGGACGACTTCATGGGGCTGGGTCGTACGAACCCCGATGACAAGGGTGAGAAGTTCTGTATGTCGACCTTCCTCTGCAAGACCTGCCAGGAGGTGAACGGCGTAAGTTGGCTGCACGGCCGCGTAAGCCAGCAGATGTTCAAGGGCATTTGGCCGGGTTACATGCCCGCTCCCGAACGTCTTGATCATGCAGAACGCACACACGATGAGTGGGCTGAAATCTACAACCCCCATCCCGAGGAAAGCCACGTGGGTTATGTAACCAACGGTGTGCACTTCCCCACTTGGTGCGCCAAGGAGTGGCAGGCTGTATATGCCAAGTATCTCGGCAAGGATTACATCAAGGATCAGAGCAACGAAGCTGTGTGGGAGAACATTTACAGCGTGCCCGATGAAGTAATCTGGAACACCCGCGTGCAACTCAAGAATAAGCTCATCGACTACATCCGTGCCCGTTTCCGCGAAAACTGGCTTCGCAACCAGGGTGACCCCTCACTCGTGGTAAGCCTCCTCGACAAGATCAACCCCAATGCACTGCTCATAGGTTTTGCTCGTCGTTTCGCTACGTACAAGCGTGCACACCTTCTCTTCACCGACCTCGACCGTCTGGCCAAGATTGTCAACAACCCCGACTATCCTGTGCAGTTCCTCTTCGCAGGTAAGGCTCACCCCGCCGATGGCGCAGGCCAGGGACTCATCAAGAAGATTTACGACATCTCGCAGCGTCCTGAGTTCATGGGTAAGATTCTCTTCCTTGACAACTACGACATGCAGCTTGCGCGTCGCCTCGTTTCGGGTGTTGATATTTGGATGAACACACCGACGCGTCCCCTCGAAGCATCGGGTACGTCTGGTGAAAAGGCCCTGATGAACGGTGTTGTAAACCTCAGTGTGCTCGATGGCTGGTGGTATGAGGGTTACCGCGAAGGTGCAGGTTGGGCTCTTACCGATCGCCGCACCTACCAGAACCAGGAACACCAGGACAAGCTCGACGCATCTACCATCTATAGCATGCTTGAGCAGGAGATTATCCCTCTCTACTATGCACGTAACCGCAAGGGATATTCCGAGAACTGGGTTCGTACCGTGAAGAACTCTATCGCGCGCATCGCTCCCAACTACACGATGAAGCGTCAACTGGATGATTACTACGACCGCTTCTACAACCCCGAGGCTGCACGCTTCAAGCACCTCTCGGCCGACGACAACAAGGTGGCCAAGAGCATTGCTGCCTGGAAGGAAAGCGTGGCCGAGCGTTGGGACAGCATCCGCGTGGTAAGCTCTGAGCGCAGCGACAACCTGCAGTCGGCAAGTTTGGTAAGCGGTAAGGAATTTACCGTACGCCACGTCATCGACGAACAGGGCTTGGACGATGCCATTGGCATTGACCTCGTGGTGATGAGCGGTACCGATGGTAATGAAAGCGTATGCGAAGTGATGCCTATGGAAGTGGTGAAGCGTGAAGGCAACCTTTACACTTTTGAACTCACAGCAAGCATCGACTTGGCTGGCTCTTATAAGGTGGCTTACCGCATGTATCCCAAGCATGCAGAGCTTCCCAGCCGTCAGGACTTCTGCTATGTACGCTGGTTCAGCTAATTCGTAAACTCCGATGCATATTCATGGGAGATAAGGCCTTTGGGGGTCTTGTCTCCCTTTGTTTTAGGCTTGTACGCCAACTTCTAAATGGAATAAATGCCTACCTTTGCACAGTTTAAGTATTCTATGTGGTTACAAAGACTACGTACCCTCTTCAGCCAAAGCGGTACACGAAGCAAGAAAATGGTGATTAACATTGCGGCCTCATTCATTGTAAAAGGATGGATGGGGCTGGTGCAGTTGCTGCTTGTGCCGCTTACGTTAGCCTGTCTGAATGAGTACGAATACGGCATTTGGATGACCATCAGCGCCGTGTTGCTGTGGATTGACTCGTTTGACGTGGGACTGGGCAATGGCTTGCGCAACAAATTGGCTGAGTTTGTGGCCCGCGGCGATTGGGAGCAAGCCCGACAGGCGGTGAGCACCACCTTCATAGCCTTGTGCTGCCTTGTGCTGCCTTTGGCCATGTTGCTTTTGGTTGTTGTGCAGCACATCGACCTTTATGCGTTGCTCAACGTGGATGCCCAACGCGTCCCTCATTTAAGTCTGGTGGTGCAAATGGCGGTCGGGCTGACTTGCCTGACGTTCGTGTTCAAGTTTATAGGTAATGTGTACCTCGGACTACAGTTGCCGGCCGTCAGCAACGCCTTGGTGGCTGCGGGCCACACGATGGCTCTGGCAGGTATGGCTTTGGCGCAATGGAGTGGGGGACTTGGCTTCCTCGGAGTCGGTGTGCTCTACACGGCTGCTCCTTTGGTCGTCTATCTCCTCGCCTTCCCGGTTACGTTCATGTGGCTCTATCCGCGACTGATGCCCCGCTTGCAAAGCGTGCGGAGAGGCATGCTGCAACAACTCTTTGGCATGGGTGTCAAGTTCTTTGTGTTGCAACTTGCTGGCATTGTGCTTTTTGCCACGAGCAATCTTATTCTGTCGCGGCTGTGCGGCCCCGAGGCTGTTTCGCCCTACCAAGTGTCCTTCCGCTATTTCAGTATAGCCACGATGCTCTTTGGTATAGTCATAGCGCCGATATGGAGCGCCACGACCGACGCTTGCGTCCGAGGCGATTACCCTTGGATACGCAAATGTCTGCAGCGAGCCCGCATGCTGCTTGTCGGTCTGGCGGTACTCATTGCCCTTATGGCTTTTGTGGCGCCCTACGTCTACCCTGTATGGACGCTTGGCAAGGTGGCTGTTAGTCCAGCCTTGACTGCGCTCATGGCCATTTACACGCTGGTCATCATGTACAGCCTACTCTATGCGCACATCATCTACGGTTTCGGCACATTAACAGTCGCGACAACCGTCACGGCAATTGAAGCCGTACTGTTTGTGCCCGTAGCCATTGTCCTGACCAAAACCATGGGCGTGCACGGCATTGTGCTGGCCCTCATCCTCATGAATGTGCTCTGCGCCGTGACCAACCGCATACAGGTGCACCGCTTGCTTAACGGCACGGCAAAAGGCTGGTGGAAGCAATAATGCTGAAGCTGGCAGCCCACAAGCCACCTGCTTCCTTATATATAATTATTACGAAACGCATCTATCCAATAATTTATCACTGATGGAACAACAAGATAAGGACCCTCAAGTAAGGGTGTTAAAGAAAGAAATTCGCCTCGATGTGATTTTCTCCTCGTTATGGCAGCACTGGCGCACCTACCTTGTGCCGCTGGCCGTCACCTTTGTACTTTCGTCCGCACTCATTCTGTGTGTGCCGCGTTACTACGAGGTGGAGGTGATGCTTGCTCCTGAAAGCAGCGAGGGCGGTAGCAAATTGGGCGGAAGCCTCGGTGGTTTGGCCTCTATGGCTGGCATCAATTTAGGAAACCTTTCCTCGTCCGATGCTATCATTCCCATGTTCTACCCCGACGTGATAAAAAGCACCGACTTCCTTGTGCCGCTTTTCAATGCCCACGTACAAACCAAAGACGGCGCCTTCTCGGGCACGATGGCCGACTACCTCACTACGGGTGTCAGCGTGCCTTGGTGGGACAAGGCAAAGGGTGCAGTTAAGGAATTATTCTCGCCGCAGCAGGACACACTTACGAAGTCGGCCAACGGCAGATTTATTGTCGATCCTTTCCGCTTGAACCGTGCGCAGTCCAACATGGCGAAGGCCATCAAGGGCAGCATTTCGTGTAATGTAGATAAGAAAACAGACATCATTACCTTGAAGGTGGTGATGCAAGACCCCCTTGTAGCAGCCATGTTTGCCGACTCTGTGAAGCAAGCGCTGCAAAACTTCATTACCGAATACCGCACCAAGAAAGCCAAGGACGAACTCGTGCATTACCGCCTGATGCGCGACAGTGCCCAGCAGCAGTACACCCGTGCCCAGCAGGCCTACTCGCAATTTGTGGACACCCACCAGGACCTCGTGCTGATGTCCTACAAGTCGCAGGAGGAAATGCTTGAAAACGAACTTCAGAATGCCTACACCCTTCTGACGCAGATGAAGCAGCAGTGCGTTCTGGCCGAAGGCAAGCTCACCGAGCGCACACCGGCCTTCACCACCATACAGAATGCCACCGTGCCTCTGCAACCTGCCGGTCCTAAGCGCACCATCTTCGTGTTGGCCATGCTGATGCTGTGCGTGCTCGTCACGAGTGGCGTGATTTTGGTGCGTGACCCGCATGTCAAACTCTGATGCGCCTCTCCGGCCGCTTACCCGTACCCTTGGCGCAAGCCATCACCTTCCTTGCTTGATGGTTATGGCGTAGCTCACACAACACCAACGTACACTTCGCATGCTATTCTTTGCAGTCTATCTAACCCTCTTCATTTTGCTCATAGCTGTGTCGCCGTTCGACCAACAAAAGGACAAAACGGTGAAGTATGGCTATGTGGGTATCGTAGCCATACTCTGCCTGATGGCTGCATGCCGCCCCGTAGGGTTAGACAAGGACTCGCAGACGTACGTGTATTATGTAGAACTGGGTACAGAGCGTGTCGAACCTTCCTTTCATTGGATTAGTTCCTTTGTTACGGCCACAGGTGCTGGTGTGCGCGGCCTCTTTGTCATCTACGCGCTGCTGTCCATCCCCCTCATGGCCTACGCTCTGACACGCAACACATCTCTTTGGTATCTCACCCTGGCTTCGTGGATGAGCCACTACTTCATGGTGCAGAATCTGACGCAAATTCGCATCGCTGTGTCGGTGGCCATTTTCTTCCTGCTCATTCCTTATCTGCACGCCGGCCGCAAATGGCTCTTCGTGGGTGGCATCTGTTTGGCCAGCCTATTCCATTATTCTGCGCTGGTGCTTCTGCCGCTCGTTTTCTTCAAGTCGGACACCTTGTCGCGCCGTGCACGTATCATTCTCTGCCTCATTCCAGTCATCGGCTTTGTGCTGGCTGCCAGCAGCAGCGCCTTGTTGGCTGCCATTCCCATTCCCGGCATACAGGAGAAGTTAGAACTTTATGAAAAAATCAAGGACAACGGTGTAGTCGACACGGAGAGCGTGAATCTTTTGAGTGTGAAATACCTCGCCAAGCTGCTCGTCTACTACTTTGTGCTTTGGAAATACGACATCTTGCAGAAACGTACGCCCTACCTGGCGTTCTGGATGAAGGCCTATGCTTGCTCGCTGCTCTCCTACGCCGTGCTCTCGTTCATTCCTACCTTTGCCTTCCGCATATCCGAGGTGCTTGGTGTGGTTGAGGTGGCCATCATCCCCTTCCTTATATATACGGTGCGCCCTCAAGCCGTAGGTCGGGCGTTCGTGTCGGTCTACTGTCTGGCCCTCCTGCTGTATAACGTGTTTATCAACGAACTCTTCACCTTAAACCTGTCCTGACGGCGGTTGGCTCCGTGGGGGCGCCTGTGCTTTACGGTACGCGTTCCCCGAACGTCCACGCCTGACATCAGTACCCACATAACAAACCCTATTCATGATCTCTGTTTGTATTGCCACATACAACGGCGCGCAGTTCGTGCGCCAGCAGTTAGAGTCCATTCTCCCGCAGTTAGCGCCCAGCGATGAAATCATCATCTCCGACGACGGCTCCACCGACGACACACTGCGCATCATCCGTTCGCTCGCCGACCCCCGCATCAAGGTGGTGCACCACCAAAGCACGGGGCACTCGGCCACCAACTTCGAGCATGCCCTGCAGCATGCCAAGGGCGACTACATTTTCCTCTCCGATCAGGACGACTGCTGGTGCCCCAATAAGGTTGAGGTCATGATGCGTTCGCTGCGTAGCCATGCTTGCGTGGTCAGCGACTGCTACATTGCCGACAAAGACCTGCACATCACCCACGAGTCTTTCTATGCCACCAGCGGCACGCATTTCACCAAGTGGCAGAACCTCCTGCTGCGCAATGGCTATTTGGGTTGCTGCATGGCCTTTCGTCGCGAAGTGTTGCAAAAGTCATTGCCCTTCCCCAAGCATGCACCGATGCACGACATCTGGATTGGCAATATTGCCGCCATGTACTTCGACGTGGTCTTCATTCCCGAAAAACTCATCTACTACCGTCGGCACGGCCACAATGCCACGCCTACAGGTGGCGACAGCGTCACCAATGCCTGGCAGAAGTTTACTTATCGCTGGAACGTCATAGTCAGTCTCATCCGCCGGCGATAATCCCTCACACGCAAATCACCCTCTATGCACCATATTCTACGCTATATCCTCTTGGCTCTCATAGGCCTCTACCCTTGTGCGTTCCAGGCACAAGGGTTCCTTTTCACGTGCAACGGTTTGCCTGCTGTACCCGACACCGCCTCTCGTACCCTCTACGTGCATCTGCCTGAGCATACCGACAGCAGTTTTCATGCTGTCCTCTCTTGGGAAATGCCCGATACTCCAACTGATGATGCCGAAGCCCTGTGGAACGACTCTCTCGTGCACAACGGCACCCCAGTGTATGTGCTGCAGTGGCGCAATGGCGCCACATTCGTGGTGCAGGAGCACACATGGCAGGTAGCCTTCACCACGCTGCCCTTGGTGAGCGTGGCTTATCCGCCCGATGGCCTGGCTGGGCTTTACGATGAGACCGAAGGCACATTCACCCTCATTGACAGTCGCCAGCGCACGGATGCTCAGAGTGTATTCACTACACCCTGCCAAGTAAAATATCGAGGAGGTACGGCCCGCAGTTTTCCCAAAAAGAGTTACACCCTTAGCCTGCTCGATGAAGCTGGCGCCGAGCGAGATGCCACGGTGCTGGGCATACGTGCCGACGACAAGTGGGTACTCGACGCCATGGCCATCGACTTTCTGCGTATGCGCAACCGTGTGGCCTTTGATGTGTGGAACGACATGTCGCCCCTGCGCGATGCTGACATGCTCCGCAACGGTTCCAAAGGTTATTACGTAGAGGTTATCATCAATGGTTGCTATAACGGCCTTTATTGCTTGAGCGATAAGGTAAACCGCAAGTTGCTTGGACTGAAAAAAACGCAAGTTGAGTCTGACAACACCGTCACCCTGCGCGGAGCACTCTACAAATGCATCAGCAATGGCACCAACACTTCGCGTATGTACTTCCCCACAGACGACTCCGAGGATTACGCCTCCTCCGAACCCGAGGACATGACGTGGGTGCAGGGCACGAAATGGAAGGACTGGGAGCTTGCCTATCCTGATGACTATGCCGTGCACGAGGCCTGGCTACCCCTGCTCCGCACCATTCGTTTTGTGGAAGGCGTGACCGAGTACCCTGACAGCGTGGACCGCCATTTGGCCGACTACTTCTTTGTCGACAACATGGTCGATTACACCGTCTTCCTCTTCGCACTCATGTGCAACGACAACATGATGCACAACGGCTACCTCTCGGTGAAAAACATGACCAAGGACGATGCGCGTATTTGGATGACGCCGTGGGACCTCGACGCCTCGCTCGGCCGCGACGGTTTTGCCTCAGAGCATTTCACTGACCGTGCTTTCTCAGCCTTCATCCTGCTCGAAACGCGCCCTTTTCGCCAACTCTTCGACAAGCAGGACAGTGACTTCATGCAACGCTGCGCCGAACGCTGGTTTGCCTTGAAGGACAACCTCTTTGCCCCCGACAGCATCATGCAGCGCATACATCGCTATGCCTCCCTGCTGCATGACTCTGGCGCCTGGTCGCGTGAGTCTGCACTGTGGGACGGCAAAATTCAGGTGCCAGGTTTTCCCCTCGTACGATTGGGCGACGAACTGCAGAAGGAGATAGAGCGCGTGGAGGAATGGTATAGAGGCAACCACGGTTACGTTGACCGCATCTTCTGCAACGCCACGAGCATCCGCACCCCTACCTACCAACCGTTCACCAGCATCTACGATGTGCACGGCCGTGCCTATCCCGGCGACACCCGGTTCGAACAGTTGCCCCGCGGCATTTACATCATCAATGGCCGCAAATACGTGAAATAGCCCACGCCCCGTAAGCATTTACTGCTCCGCCGCGGTTTGAATTTTAACGCAAGCATTCAAACAGCGGCGGAGTCTTTTGTATTTATAAAATGGAGTGCTGGTTTTTATGTGTAGCCAAGCTCTCGCACAGCGTTGTTTTTTCAATGCTTCCCCTTTGCTATCAGCGAGTTGTCAACCTTATACAGTCAAACAACTATACTCTCCCACGCTTCGTATTATTTTCAAGAAAATCGTGCAACCGTGGAAAAAATTTTTCCACGGCTTGAAAAACTTTTTTCAACGCTTGAAAAAATTTTTTCAAGGCACGAAAAAAATTTTTCAAGCCCTGCCTTGATTTTTGAAAATAAACTTATCCTGTTCAACGTGGCTCATGCGTTCCACATTTCGCCACCTCCTCATTGCAAGAAACTGTGTGCTTCGTTGTCCTCGCCCATGGGCAACGTTGCACACGCCCACGGGCAACGTTGCCCACGGCCGTAAACAACGTTGCCCACGCCCGAGGACAACGAACAGGAACGGTTTTCGTATCGGCGGCCCCGCGCCTTGTATCATCGCATCGTATGCGCAAGGGCTGTTAGGCTGAACAAGCCCAAGCACCCATACGTTGCTGCAACTCTTTTAAGGCAATGAAATTTAATGGAAAGAGGAAAAGTGCTTGCGAAATGCTAAATAATGAGTATAAAAGTTGTCATTTAGGTTGTAATCTACCTATCTTTGCAACACAAAAGCCATTATGGTGTCATTTTTAACAACGAGCAACATGTTAAGAAGACATCTGGTTACTTTTTTTGACAAGCAACACAACCAAACTATGAATCAGATGGGCGCTTTGAGGCGTTCATCGCAAAAACTAAACAATTATGAAGAAATTCAAGAGAAAGTGGCTTGTTTTCATGCTACTCACCACGGTGCTTTGCCTGGCTGGCGCTGTGATGCCTGATGATGCCGAAACGTGGATGCCCGATGCGGCTGTCGACAGTGCCGATGTGGCGTGGATGATTACCGCCACCATTTTTGTGCTCATGATGACGCCGGGACTTTCCTTCTTCTACGGCGGCATGGTGGGCAAGAAGAATGTGATCTCCACCATATTGCAAAGCTTCATCGCCATGGGCGTGGTGAGCGTGGTGTGGGTCGTGGTCGGCTTCAGTCTGAGTTTTGGCAGCGACATAGGCGGCGTGATAGGCAACCCCTTCGACTTCTTCATGTTCAAGGGCGTAGGAGCCAAAACTGATGCAGCCTTGGCACCCACCATACCGCTGGCACTGTTTGCCCTGTTTCAAATGAAGTTTGCCATCATTACGCCGTCGCTCATTACGGGCTCCTTTGCCGAGAGGGTGAAGTTCTCCGCCTATCTCGTGTTCATGATTCTGTTTTGCCTGTTCATCTATTGCCCCCTGGCGCACTGCACATGGCACCCCGAGGGGCTGTTCCGCCAATGGGGCGTAGTGGACTTTGCGGGCGGCATTGTGGTGCATGCCTCGTCGGGTGTGGCAGCACTGGCAGGCGCACTCTTTCTGGGGCGGCGCGTGCAACGTGAACACAGCGATGCACCTGCCAACATTCCCTATGTGGTGCTTGGTGCTGCCATGCTCTGGTTGGGATGGTTTGGCTTCAATGCCGGCAGTTCGCTGCATGCCGACGCGGTGGCTGTGAAGGCATTTCTCAATACCAACACGGCCTGTGCCACGGCCATGCTCACCTGGCTCTTCTTCGATGCCCTCATGGGACGCAAGGCCTCGGCCATGGGCGCTGCCGTTGGTGCGGTAGTCGGTTTGGTGGCCATCACGCCCTCAGCGGGCTATGTCAGCGTAGGGCAGAGTTTCTTCATAGCCTTTTTAACCGCTCTCATTTGTAACTGCGCCTGCCACTGGAGCGACAACAGCCGCCGGCTTGACGATGCGCTCGACGTGTTTCCTACGCACGGCACAGGTGGCATTGTGGGCACGGTGCTGACGGGTGTTTTCATCAGCGAGGGACTGCTCTCGGGCACTTGGGAGGGTTTCATTGTATTCCTCATGCACTTGCTTGCGCTGGGTCTTGTGGTAGGTTACACGTTCGTTATGAGCATGCTCCTCTATTGGGTGGTCAACAAGATGATACCCATGCGTGTCAGTGCGCACAGCGAATTGGTGGGCCTCGACGTGAGCCAGCATGGCGAGAGCTACAACTTTGCCGATGCCGAAGACCCCGACGACCAGGGCGAAATGGACTATTAAGGCGTCGACAGGAAGCGGTCATTCATCTACCCCCCACAAACAGGGCGGCCACAGCATGGAGCATTGCATGCCTGTGGCCGCCCTTGGCATGTTCAGCCGAAGGGTGCACACAGACCGCATAAGGGTAGGGGCGAACATCTTGCGGCGGGTGGCTCGCTGGCTACCGAAAGACCGCGTGCGCGGCAAGTGAAACGGTCATACACCACGGCAAACGGCAGGTAAAAAAGCATTGGGCGCATGTAAATGTTGTAAAAAAGTTCGTATCTTTGCCCGAAACGTACACGCAAGGCCCTGGCTTTGCGTGATATTTTGAAGAAAGTGCAACAAGGATGGAACAGTTAAAGCATGAATGCGGCGTAGCCATGGTGCGTCTGCTCAAGCCTTTGTCGTATTATGAAGCCAAGTATGGCACATGGATGTACGGCCTGAACAAACTCTATCTGCTCATGGAAAAGCAACACAACCGCGGGCAGGAAGGCGCAGGCTTGGCGTGCGTCAAGATGGAGGCCGCACCGGGTGAGGAATTTATATTCCGTGAGCGTGGACTTGGCGGCGGAGCCATTCAGGAGATATTCGGCAACGTGCAGAAGAACTTTGCCAATTACAATGCAGACGATTTACATGATGCGGACTTTGCAGCCCGCTATGTCCCCTTTGCGGGTGAGATTTATATGGGCCACCTCCGGTATTCAACCACCGGCAAGCGTGGCCTTTCCTATGTCCATCCGTTTCTGCGGCGCAACAACTGGCGTGCCAAGAACCTCTGCCTCTGCGCCAACTTCAACATGACGAATGTGCCCGAGATATTCCAGGAGATAGCCTCGAAGGGACAGCATCCTCGCATGGTGTCGGATACGTATATCCTGCTCGAACAGCTGGGGCACCGCTTGGACCGCGAAAGCGAGCGTTGCTTTGTGGAGGCACAGCAGCGGGGGCTTGAGAATACCGATATCACTGAATACATAGAGGAACACATCGATCTGGCCAACGTGCTGCGCCTTTCGTCACCCGTGTGGGATGGCGGCTATGTGGTGTGCGGCATCAGCGGCTCGGGCGAACTCTTCAGCATGCGCGACCCCTGGGGCATACGTCCTGCCTTCTGGTATAAGGACGATGAGATTATGGTGATTGCCTCGGAGCGCCCCGTCATACAGACCACCCTCGACGTAGAGGCCGACGAGGTGCACGAACTTTTGCCGGGCCAGGCCATTCTCATGAATCGCCACGGAGGCATGCGTACCGAACGGATATTGCCCGCCCGCAAGTTTGCCGCTTGCTCCTTTGAGCGCGTCTATTTCAGCCGCGGCTCCGACAAGGACATTTACCGCGAACGCAAGGAATTGGGCCGCACATTGCTTGCGCCCATTATGCGGGCTATCAACTCCGAGGTGGACAATACCGTTTTCTCCTACATACCCAACACGGCCGAAGCAGCCTACTACGGCATGCTGCAAGGCTTCAATGAGTATCTGAACGATGCCAAGGCCCGCGAGATTGCAGCCCTGGGCAGCAATGTGAACAGCGAGAGCCTGCACCGCATCCTGTCGCGCCGCATACGCTCTGAGAAGGTGGCGTGGAAAGATATCAAGATGCGCACTTTCATAGCCGAAGGTAATTCGCGCAACGACCTTGCTGCCCACGTCTACGACATTACCTACGGTTCGCTGCGCCCCGGCGTGGATAACCTCGTGGTCATCGACGACAGCATTGTGCGTGGCACCACGCTGCGCGAGAGCATCATCCGCATCATGGACCGCCTGCATCCTCGCCGCATCGTGGTGGTAAGTTCGTCGCCGCAGGTGCGTTACCCCGACTACTACGGCATCGACATGGCGCAGATGGACGAGTTCATTGCCTTCCGCGCTGCCATAGCCTTGCACCACGACCGCGGCCTTTCGCAACGCCTGCACGACATCTACCTCAAGTGTAAGGAGCAGGAGGCATTGCCCAAGGAGCAGGTGCAGAACTATATTCGCGAGATTTACGAACCTTTCAGCAGCGACGAGATTTCAGAGAAAATGGCCGAAATGCTGCGCCCCGACGGCGTAACGACCGAGATACACCTCGTCTTCCAATCGCTTGAAGGTCTCCATAAAGCCTGTCCCCACAGTCCCGGCGACTGGTACTTCAGCGGCCACTATCCCACACCCGGCGGCGTGATGCGCGTCAATCAAGCCTACATCGACTGGTACGAAGCCGAGCATCCCGAAGTCAAGGTCTCGCAGGCATAATCCAGCATTCCTATTCCTTATATATAGTATAGCAAATCCTTCAACCTTATATCCATGCGTAACGTAACCCTTATATTAGATGACGGCACCCGTTTCCATGGCCAGTCGTTTGGCTATGAGTCACCCGTAGCGGGCGAAGTCGTGTTCAATACGGCTATGATGGGCTACCCTGAAAGTTTAACAGACCCTTCGTATGCCGGCCAACTTATGACCCTCACTTATCCGCTTGTGGGCAACTACGGCGTACCTCCCTTCAGCATGCGTGCCGATGGCCTTGCCGACTTCATGGAGAGCGACCGTATCTATGCCTCTGCCATCATTGTGTGCGATTACAGTGAGGAATATTCCCACTGGAACGCCGTGGAGAGTCTTGCCGAATGGTTGAAGCGTGAAAAGGTGCCTGGCATCACAGGCATCGACACCCGCCAGCTCACCAAGGTGCTGCGCGAGCACGGCGTGATGATGGGCAAAATCGTGTTCGACGACGAGCCCGACAACATACCCACGGCGCAGTATGAGGGCGTGAACTATGTGGCCCGTGTGTCGTGCAAGGAAGTGGTGCGCTATCAGCAGGGCGAAGGCCGCAAAAAGGTGGTGCTCGTGGACTGCGGTGTGAAGCACAACATCATACGCTGCCTGCTCAAGCGCGGTGTTGAAGTGATACGTGTGCCTTGGAACTACGACTTCAATCAGCTTGAATTCGACGGTCTCTTCCTGGCTAACGGTCCTGGCAATCCCGACACCTGCCAGGAGGCAGTTGACCACATACGCCAGTTCCTCGACAACCCCAAGGTGCGTCCCTGCATGGGCATCTGCATGGGCAACCAGCTGCTGGCCAAGGCTGCCGGCGCCAGCATCTACAAGCTGAAGTACGGTCACCGTAGCCACAACCAACCCGTGCGCATGGTGGGCACGGAGCGCTGCTTTGTCACCTCGCAGAACCATGGATATGCTGTAGACAACCGCACACTGCCTGCTGAGTGGAAGCCCTACTTCGTGAACATGAACGACGGATCGAACGAGGGCATACGTCACGAGTCCAAGCCTTGGTTCTCTGCCCAGTTCCACCCCGAGGCTTGCTCCGGCCCTGTCGACACGGAATTCCTCTTCGATGAGTTTGTCAAATTACTGTAAGCAGCCATTGTCTTCTACAGTACCTTATCTCCACTACTGAATACATTTTCTGACATGAAAGATATCAAGAAAGTCCTCCTTCTGGGTTCCGGCGCGCTCAAGATAGGTGAAGCCGGCGAGTTCGACTATTCCGGTTCGCAGGCCCTGAAGGCTTTGAAAGAGGAAGGCATCGAAACCATTCTCATCAATCCCAATATTGCTACGGTGCAGACCTCCGAAGGCGTGGCCGACCGCATCTACTTCCTGCCCGTCACACCCTACTTCGTGGAGCGTGTCATACAGCGTGAGCAGCCCGATGGCATCATGCTGGCCTTTGGCGGACAGACTGCGCTGAACTGCGGCGTGGAGCTCTACCGTGCCGGCATTCTCGAGAAGTATAACCTCCGTGTGCTCGGCACTCCCGTGCAGGCTATTATGGACACCGAGGACCGTGAGCTCTTTGTTGAGAAGCTCAACGAAATCAACGTTAAGACCATCAGCAGCGAGGCTTGCGAGGACATAGCACAGGCCCGTGCCGCCGCCGCCCGCCTGGGTTACCCCGTCATTCTGCGTGCCGCCTACGCACTCGGCGGTCTGGGCTCGGGCTTCTGCGACAACGAGGAAGAACTCAACCGCCTCGCCGAAAAAGCATTCAGTTTCTCACCGCAAGTACTTGTGGAGAAGAGCCTCAAGGGTTGGAAGGAAGTGGAGTATGAAGTGGTGCGCGACCGTTTCGACAACTGCATAACGGTCTGCAACATGGAAAACTTCGACCCGCTGGGCATCCACACAGGCGAGAGCATCGTCATTGCGCCCTCTCAGACGCTCACCAACGCCGAATACCACAAGTTGCGCGAACTCTCCATCCGCATTGTGCGCCACGTTGGCATTGTGGGTGAGTGCAACGTGCAGTATGCCTTCGACCCCCACAGCGAGGACTACCGCGTCATCGAGGTCAATGCCCGACTGTCGCGCTCCTCGGCCCTCGCCAGCAAGGCCACGGGTTATCCTCTGGCTTTCGTTGCTGCTAAGTTAGGTCTGGGCTACGGCCTCTTCGACCTCAAGAACTCGGTGACCAAGACCACCAGCGCCTTCTTCGAACCTGCGCTCGACTACGTAGTCTGCAAAATTCCCCGCTGGGACCTCGGCAAGTTCCGTGGCGTAGACCGCGAACTCGGTAGCAGCATGAAGTCGGTGGGCGAGGTTATGGCCATAGGCCGCACCTTCGAGGAAGTCATTCAGAAAGGCTTGCGCATGATAGGCCAGGGCATGCACGGCTTCGTAGATAACAAGGAACTCAAGATTGACGACGTGGATGCCGCCCTGCGTGAGCCCACCGACAAGCGCATCTTTGTCATCGAGAAAGCCTTTGCCGCGGGTTATACCATCGACCAGATACACGACCTCACCAAGATTGACCGCTGGTTCCTGCAGAAGCTCTACAAAATTCACCTCACCGACCAGGAGCTCCACCAGTGCACCTCCATCAACGTGCTTGACAACGACCTGCTGCGCCGTGCCAAGGTGCAAGGCTTTACCGATTTCCAGATAGCACGCGCCTTGGGCATGGAGCACGAAATGGACATCGAAAAGGCCAGCATGGTGGTGCGCGCCCGCCGCAAGCAGGCCGGCATATTGCCTGTGGTCAAGCAAATCGATACGTTGGCTGCCGAATATCCCGCACAGACCAACTACCTCTACGTTACCTACAGCGGCGTGGCGCACGACATCCCCTTCGAGGCCGACAAGCGTTCGGTGGTGGTGCTCGGCTCAGGCGCTTACCGCATCGGTTCGTCGGTTGAGTTCGACTGGTGCGGCGTGCAGGCGCTCAACACCATTCGCAAGGAGGGCTACCGCTCGGTGATGATTAACTACAACCCTGAGACCGTGTCCACCGACTACGACATGTGCGACCGCCTCTACTTCGACGAGCTCACTTTCGAGCGTGTGCTCGACATCCTCGACCTCGAATGCCCCTATGGCGTGGTGGTGAGCACGGGCGGACAGATACCGAACAACCTGGCCATGCGTCTTGATGCCGAAAACGTCAACCTGCTCGGCACGCAGGCCAAGTACATCGACAACGCGGAGGACCGTGAGAAGTTCTCGGCCATGCTCAACCGCATTGGCGTGGACCAGCCCGAATGGAGCGCCCTCACGTCGATGGAGGACATTCAAGAGTTCATCGAGCGCGTCGGCTTCCCCGTCCTTGTGCGTCCGTCGTATGTGCTTTCGGGCGCTGCCATGAACGTGTGCTCCAACCAGGAAGAGCTCGAGCGCTTCCTGCGCCTCGCGGCCAACGTCAGCAAGAAGCACCCCGTTGTGGTGAGCCGCTTCATGCAGCACGCCAAGGAGGTGGAAATGGATGCTGTGGCCAAGGACGGCGAAATCATTGCCTATGCCATCAGCGAGCACATCGAGTTTGCCGGCGTGCACTCCGGCGATGCCACTATCCAGTTCCCGCCGCAGAAGTTGTATGTCGAAACGGCCCGCCGCATCAAGAAGATTTCGAAGCAAATTGCCAAAGAACTTCACATCTCGGGCCCCTTCAACATCCAGTATCTGGCTCGTGAAAACGACATCAAGGTCATTGAGTGCAACCTGCGCGCCTCGCGTTCCTTCCCCTTTGTGAGCAAGGTGCTGAAGATAAACCTCATCGAACTGGCCACACGCATCATGCTCGGTCTGCCCGTCGAAAAGCCCGCCAAGAGCCTCTTCGACCTCGACTATGTGGGTATCAAGGCCTCGCAGTTCTCCTTCAACCGCTTACAGAAGGCCGACCCTGTGCTCGGTGTCGACATGGCCTCTACGGGCGAGGTGGGCTGCTTGGGCGAGGACTCGCGCACCGCGCTCCTCAAGGCCATGCTGTCGGTAGGTCACCGCATTCCCGGCAAGAACATCCTGCTCTCCACGGGCGACGGCAAGCAGAAAGCCGAAATGCTCACCGCCAGCATGATGCTCGTGAAGCACGGTTACCGCATTTTTGCCACGCCTGGCACCAGCCGTTATCTCACCAGCAACGGCGTGGAGAACACCATGGTCTACTGGCCCAGCGAAGCTCCGCAACAGCCCCAGGCACTCGACATGCTGCACAACAAAGAAATTGACATGGTGGTCAATGTGCCCAAGAACCTCTCAACGGGCGAGCTGACCAACGGTTACAAAATACGCCGCGCAGCTATCGACCTGAACGTGCCGCTCATCACGAATGCACGTTTGGCCTCCGCCTTCATCTATGCCTTCTGCACGGTGAAGATGGATGAACTTGAAATCAAGTCGTGGCAAGAATACTAATTTCTCATGGACTCTTTTTGAGCCACAAGAGCGGGTCGTCGTGATGACGCTCCGCTCTTTTTAATTAGTCCTTAAACAGATGCCTTTACGATCATGACCCACCGTCCTGTTCCTACCATTCTCCTGCTTCTTTCCTTTATCTATCTTGTAGTGTCCGCTCCCATGCTCACCTCCTGCGCCAGTCAGCACACCGCGTCGCAGAGCCATGCATTTATGCGTGCCGAAGCCGACAATTTCCTGCGCAGCATGCAGCCCGGCTTGCAACGCCACCAGACGCAGGCCGTGCGGCAGGCTATGGCGGGCGATCTGGCTCCCTTGCAGGCCGTGCGGAGTGCGCGCAACGCGACGGCTACACTTCCTGAAAACGTGACGGCCTGCATGCTCACTCCTACGCTCCGCCTTTACCAGCCCGCTCGTCCCACCACGAAGCCTCTGCCCTTGCTCGTCTATCTTCATGGAGGCGGCTGGACCTTCGGCAGTATCAATAGTTGTGCCCGCTTTTGCAGCGCCATGGCGGCCACGGGCGGCATGAAGGTGCTGGCCGTGGACTATCGGTTAGCACCCGAGCACCCTTATCCCGAAGGCCTCGACGACTGCATCGAAGCGGTGCAATATGCGCTGACGCATGCCGACAGTCTGGGCATCGACCCCGCTCGCATTGTGGTGGGCGGCGACAGTTCGGGCGGCAACCTGGCCGTTGCTACGGCCCTTTCACCCCGTTGCAGCGGTAGGCTCCACGGCCTCCTGCTGTTCTATCCCGTTACGCTGGCCTACGCCGATGGCTCGTCCTCATGGCGCCGCTATGCCGAGGGCTACGGGCTGGATGCCGACTTGATGAATGCCTTCAACGCAGCCTACACCGTCAGGGCCGATGCCCGCCACTCCGCCATCAGCGTTGGGCTTGCCAGCGCAGCCCAGTTGCAAGCCCTGCCCCGCACGCTGCTCATTGCCGCGGGCCGCGACATTCTGCGCGACCAAGGGCTCGCGTTCGCCGAAAGGGTAGGGGCACGCCTTACCCGCATCGAATACCCTGAGGCCGTCCACCTCTTCATCACCGTGCCAGGCCAGCCCACTGCCTTTCGCACCGCTGTGCGCCAGGCCGCAGCTTTCATCACAGGAGCCACTGCCCCTCTCAATCCCTGAACGCCAGCCGTGTATGGCAGGCCAACAGCATGACCCTATCTCCACACACACGGGGGATGACGCCCACAGCGCCATGCTCCGTGTGTGTGGTTGTTGAGAGGTAGATAATCGGGTGAAAAACCGTACACACAAGGTTCAAGAAAAGGGTTGATGCAGCGAAAAACGAAGCACTTTCCTTTTTCGAGGTAAAAATTATTGACAAAATCGGCTCTTTCTTTCTATTACGTACCATCTTATTTGTACTCAACGCGATACAACCATTCTGACGTGGCATTTCCCCGTCACGTAATGCCTTCTGAATGTTCGTATATGGCATCTGAATGTTTGCCACGCCGGCACGGCAAACGTGCCACGCCGGCGCGGCAGACGTGCCATGCCGGCATGGCAGACGTGCCGTGCCGGCGTGGCAGATGGTTTCGCCCGTTCCAAGAACAGTCAGTCGGCATCTGAAAACGCTTACGAGCCATACGTTTTCGGCGGCTTGCGGAAGCGTGGGCGTCTGGCTTGGGGCAGACGTCGGATGCCGGTTTCAAGGAGGCGCAGGCCGTGGGTGAATGGGTGCTATCAACGCAAGCGAAGGTGCGCCGTGGGTGGAGGCGCACCTTCGCTTGCTTGTAAGGGGGAGCTTAGGGTGGGGAAGATGTTAATGCAGGTCGATGGCGAAGGTGGTGCCGCGGCCAAGTTCACTGTCTTTTACGTAGATGGTGCCGTGGTGGTATTCCTCGATGATGCGCTTGGCAAGCGACAGACCGAGTCCCCAGCCGCGGCGCTTGGTGGTGAAGCCGGGTTTGAAGACCTGCTTGAAGTGTTTACGCGGAATGCCTTTGCCCGTATCACTCACCTCGATGTGCGCACCGCGTGCTGTGGCGCTGAGGGTGATGTGAATGCTGCCTTCACCCTGCATGGCGTCGACGGCGTTTTTGCAAAGGTTTTCGAGCACCCACTCAAAGAGCGGTGCGTTGACGCGGGCGGGCAGGGGATGCGGCGCGTCGGTAAAGGTGATGTGCACCTTGTGCGAGGTGCGTCGGCGCAGGTACGTCACAAGGCGTTCGGCCACCTGGCGCAGGTCGACGGTTTCGAGTTCGGGCGCCGACCCTATTTTGTTGAAGCGGTCGGCAATGAGTTGCAGACGCTGTATGTCCTTGTCCATTTCAGGCAGCAAGGCATCGTCAGGATACGACTCGCGGAGCACTTCGCTCCAAGCCATGAGTGAGGAGATGGGCGTGCCGAGTTGGTGCGCCGTTTCGCGCGAGAGCCCCACCCACACGCGGTTTTGCTCCGCCCGTTTGTAGGCCAGCAGGGTGAGCAAGGCCAACAGACCGAAGAGCGACACCACGGCCAGCTGCACGTAGGGGTACCACGAAAGGCGGCGCAGCATGACCGACTCCTCGTAGTAGATGTAGAGCACGTCGGGCTGCGAGGCGCCTGCGGCCGAGGTGGTGGTGAGTGGCATGCGCATGCATTCGCCCTGCTGCTTGAGGCGCGCCAGCACCTCGCCGAGTATTTGCAGCGAGTCGCTGCCTGAGGGTTCGGGTAGCAGGTTGCGGTGGGCCAGCGTGTGCCCCTGCGCATCGGTCACGATGACGGGTATGGTGTGGTTGCTGTTGATGACTTTCAGCACGAGGGTGAGGTCCGTCTTCTCGTCGGCAGCCGTGAGTGAGCGCATGGCTTCGGCCCACACCTCCATTTTCCCCCGTTCCTCGTGCATGAGTTCGGTGGTCAGGCGGTGCGACACGAAGAGTGAGGCTGCGGCAATGGCCAGAGCCACGACAATCATGCCATACTTGAAATGGCGCAGGCTGTCAGCGTTCCACATGTGCTATGATTACAGCGATTTGTTGACTTGTTCAATATAGTTCAGCAGTTCGTCGCGCCCCGTTCCGTCGTTGCTGCTGGTCACGAAGTGCGGGGGCAGTTCCTCCCATTCCTCGCCCAGGGTGTGAAGAAAGGCGTTGATGTGGCTTTTCAACTGTCCGGGCTTCGATTTGTCGGCCTTGGTGAAGATGATGCCGAAGGGCACGCCGTGCTCGCCGAGGTAACGGATGAAAGCGAGGTCGATGCGTTGCGGTTCCAGACGCGAGTCGATGAGTACGAAGAGTTGGGTGAGTTCCTCGCGTTCGAGCACATAATGCTCAATGAGGTTCTGCAGTTTCTCCATTTCGCGCTTGCCGCGTTTGGCGTAGCCGTAGCCAGGCAGGTCGACCAGATACCAGCCCTTGTTGATGAGGAAATGGTTGATGAGCATCGTTTTGCCCGGCGTGGAGGAAGTCATGGCCAGCGCCTTGCGCCCCGTGAGCATGTTGATAAGGCTGCTTTTGCCCACATTGCTGCGTCCGATGAAGGCATACTCGGGCAATTCGTGGTGCGGACACATGTCGGCGCGTCCGTTGCTGATGACGAAGTCGGCTGAGAGGATTTTCATAAGTCGTTGTCGTGTGCGTGATGTTTTACCCAAAGCACCCAGTTGCGGTAGAACTGCAGGGCGTCGGTCTTCCAACTGAAGATGACGTGCTCTGCTTCGTCGTAATAGTGCTCGGGCGGGGCGATGGGCAGCCCCTTGCGTAGGTCACGGTGGTACTCGTTGTGCAGCGTGTAAGGCTCGTATTCCAGATGGCCCGACACGAAGACGCGCCGCAGGTCGGCACTGGCCACGAGGCCCACGCCGCTTTCAGGACCAAAGGCCAGCAACTGCAAGCCTTGGTCGGTGTGTGCCTCGATGTCGTGGCGGCGCACCTCGGTGTGGCGGCTGTGGGGCATGAGGAAGAAGGGCGAGAGGCCCTCGAGCAGCGGCGACTGAGGGAGTAGGGCGTTTTGCCTGAAAATGCCGAAGCGCTTGGCAGGAAGGCCGTACTTGGGTATGCCGTAGTGGTGGTAAAGCCCGGCCTGCGCGCCCCAGCAAATGTAGAGGGTGGAGGCCAGATGGCTGTCGGCCCATTGCATGATGCGGCAGAGCGGCCCCCAGTAACGCACCTCCTCGAAGGGCAGATGCTCCACGGGGGCACCGGTGAGCAGCATGCCGTGCCAGGGCTGTAAGGCTACCTCGCCGAAGTAGCGGTAGTAAGCCTGCATGTGCTCCATCGGCGTGGTCTTGTAGGTTTGCCCCTCAATCATGACGGGCAGCAGGAGCACGTCGGTGCCGGCATGGGCCATCATGCGGGCCAGGTCGGTTTCGGTGACAGCCTTCTGCGGCATGAGGTTGAGCAGCAGGATGCGCGTCAGCCCTTCATGCTGCGGCAGATGGTGCAGGTCGTATTCGGCAATTTCAAGTCCTTCGCTGCGCAGTGTCTCGGCGCAGGGAATGTGTTGCGGTAAGTAGAGCATGTGGCGGAATACGTATTCAATGTGAAGCGCACACCTTATTATATATATAAAGGAGTGCTGCTTTTATAAAGGAAGAGCGTGAGGACGTAGTGCATGACGACGTTAGTCCATACGGTCCCGGTAGTCCTCGTAGGTGTAGCGGCGCAGCAGTTCGACGCTCCCGTCGGTGTGCTCAAGGCGCAGGTCGGGGTGGTGAATGCCGTTGAACATGGTTGTTTTGACCGTGGTGTAGTGTATCATGTCCTCGAATACCACCTCGTCGCCGGGCTGCAGCGTGCGGTGAAAATGCCAATAGCCCATGAAGTCGCCGCTCAGGCAACTGTTGCCGCCTATGCGGTAAACGCCCTCGGCCGTGTGTAGTGTCTCGTGGCAGTCGTCGGGCAGCAGGTCGGCACCCGTGATGGTGGGATGGTAGGGCATTTCAAGGCAGTCGGGCATGTGGCACGTGAAGCTGACGTTGACAATGGCCGTGCAAATGCCGTGGTTCTGCACCACGTCGACCACCTGTGCCACGAGCGGCCCCGTTTGCCACGCAAAGGCTGAGCCGGGCTCGAGTATGATGGCCAAGTTGGGGTATTTGGCCTTGAAACGCTGCAGCAGACTAATGAGGTGCGGCACATCGTAGTCCTTGCGTGTGACGAGGTGGCCGCCGCCCAGGTTCAGCCACTTGAGCTGCGGTAGCCAGCGGCCGAATTTCTTCTCAATGTGCTGCAGCGTGTGCTCCAAGGCGTAGGAACTGCTCTCGCAGTGGCAATGGCAGTGAAAGCCTTCGAGCCCCTCGGGCAAACCGTCCTCGAGCGCCTCGGCCAACACGCCGAAGCGCGAGCCAGGCGCGCAAGGGTCGTAGAGTGCCGTTTCGATTTCGCTGTACTCAGGGTTGATGCGCAAACCCATGGAGGGCGCGGCTGCTCCGGCAGTCAGCACACGCGGGGCAAAGCGTGCCCATTGCGACAGCGAGTTGAAGGTGATGTGACTGCTGCAGCGCATGATCTCGTCGAAGGTGTCGTCCTCGTAGGCCGGCGAGTAAGTGTGTGCCTTGGAGCCAAACTCCTCGTAGGCCAGACGGGCTTCGTAGGGCGAGGAGGCCGTGGTGTGACTGATGTACTCGCGGAAGATGGGGAAGGTGCGCCACAGGGCGTAGGCCTTGAATGCGAGGATGAACTCTACGCCTGCCGCGTTGGCAATGGAGCTTATGAGCTCAAGATTGCGGCGCAGCAGCGACTCTTTTAACAGGTAGTAGGGTGCCAAAATGCAAGGGAGTTTGGGAGAATGGTTTGCCGCGGCTTCAAGGCCCCGACAAGAAAAATCTTTGCAACCCATCGGCGGCAACGTAGGCCGTGCGTGGGTTGCAAAGCTTGTTGTGAAAAAGTTGTTTGCGCTATGCCGCTACTGCGGTGCAGCGCAAGGGGACGCATTACATGATGCCGCGCTCGCGGAGCTTCAACTGCCAGTTCCAGGCAGAGCTGAGAGCCTCTTCGAGCGTGTGGACGGCCTTCCAGCCGAGCACCTTGTTGGCTTTGTCGACGTTGCCCCAAACCTTCTCGATGTCGCCAGCGCGGCGCGGTGCGATTTCGTAGTTCAGCTTCACGCCGGTGCACTTTTCGAAGGTGTGGATGAGTTCGAGCACGCTCACGCCGTTGCCCGTACCCACGTTGAAGATTTCCACGGGATCGTCGTTCTTGCCTTCCACAATGCGTGCCATGGCTGCCACGTGAGCCTTGGCGAGGTCGACCACATAGATGTAGTCGCGGATGCAAGAGCCATCGGGCGTGTCGTAGTCGTCACCAAACACCTTGAGGCAAGGACGTATGCCGATGGCCGTCTGGGTAAGGTAGGGGATGAGGTTAGCGGGCACACCGTTGGGGAGTTCGCCGATGATGGCGGTGGGGTGCGAACCAATGGGGTTGAAGTAGCGCAGGATGATGGCGCTGATGTTGGCGCCGCTCTTCACATAGTCCTGAATGATTTCTTCGTTGATCTGCTTGGTGTTGCCGTAGGGGCTTTCGGCTGTCTTGATGGGAGCCTTCTCGGTGACGGGGAGGTTCTCGGGATCGGGCTGGCCGTACACGGTGCACGAAGAAGAGAAGATGATGCCCTTCACGTCGTACTTAGGCATCAACTTGAGCAGGTTGATGAGCGAAAGCAGGTTGTTCTCGTAATATTTAAGGGGAAGTTCTACGCTTTCACCTACAGCCTTCGAAGCGGCGAAATGAATGATGCCAGAAATGCCGGGGTACTTCTGGAAAACAGCTTCCAGGCCAGCGAGGTCGCAGCAGTCCACCTTTTCGAAGGCGGGTCGGATGCCCGTAATCTTCTCGATGCCGTCCACTACGTCGGCGTTAGAGTTTGACAAGTTGTCGATAATGACTACATCGTAGCCTGCATTCTGCAGTTCCACGGTGGTGTGAGAGCCGATAAAGCCCGTTCCGCCGGTTACAAGAATGGTCTTTTTCATGATATGGTTTGTTAGAAGTGAATTGTGGCAAATAAGAAGAACAGGAAGCGATATGGGAGCACGGAATAAAAAAAGGCGGCCTCACACACATCGCATCTTTGCCCTTGCAAGTGTTGCAAAAGTATAGTTTTTTTACGTAACTGCCTGTGTTTTGAGTTTCATTTTTTCGTTTATTCAAAGCATACCCTTAACTTTGCCCATGCCGTGCGGGGGAACAACCGTTTTGTTGGGTTGTAAATACCAAGACGCAATGCCAGAGCAGCGCCTTGGTGGCTTGCACGCTTCTTCATCTTTTTAACTACCAGATTTTCTTCATGCCCAAGCCCGTTATAACCAAGAAAAGCCTGCAGGCCGATATGCGCTACCTGAAATTGCTGGCGCGCAATTTTCCCACTATTTCAAGTGTGACCACCGAAATCATCAACCTTGAGGCCATTCTGCATCTGCCCAAGCCCACCGAGCATTTCCTGGCCGACCTGCACGGTGAGAACGAAGCCTTTCAGCACGTGCTGCGCAATGCCTCGGGTAACATTCGCCGCAAGGTCAAGGAACTCTTCGGCAATACGCTTCGCGAAAAGGAAATACGCGACCTCTGCACCCTTATCTATTATCCCAAGCAGAAACTGGAACTTGTGCGCAGCACCGATACCGACCTTTCTGACTTTTACCAAACCACCCTCAACCAACTTATAGCCGTTTGCCGCAACGTGTCGTCGAAGTACACACGTTCCAAGGTGCGCAAGAGTCTGCCTGAGGAGTTTGCCTATATTATTGAGGAACTGCTGCACGAGAGTTCGGACGACCGCAACAAGCAGGCCTACGTCGGCGTTATCATCCAGACCATCATTGGCACGGGGCGCGCCGAAGGCTTTGTGGTGGCCATTTGCGAACTCATACAGCGCCTGGCCATCGACCAGTTACACATTCTGGGCGACATCTTCGACCGCGGTCCGGGTGCGCACCTCATTATGGACACCCTCTCGTCCTACCACCACTGGGACATACAGTGGGGCAACCACGACATTCTGTGGATGGGTGCTGCGGCTGGCAATCCGCTCTGCATAGCCAGCGTGCTTCGCCTCTCCTTGCGCTATGCCAATACCCAGACGTTGGAGGAAGGCTACGCCATCAACCTGCTGCCACTGGCCACGTTTGCCATGGAAACCTACGATGCCGACGCCTGCACCACCTATCTACCAAAGATTGAAGACCCCACACGCCGCCCCGACGAGAAGCGCTGCCGCTTGCTGGCACAGATGCACAAGGCTGTGAGCGTGATTCAGTTTAAACTGGAATGCGCCGCTTACCATACCCACCCTGAGTGGAATATGCTTGACCGCGCCTTGCTCGAACACATAGACTTTGCCACGGGTGAGTGTCTCATTGGCGACCGCCGCTACGCCTTGTGCGACACAGATTTCCCCACTGTCGACCCGCAGCATCCTGCCATGCTCACGCAGGGCGAGGAGGAACTCATGCGCAGTCTGTGCCACTCCTTCCGCATCAGCCAGCACCTGCAGCAGCATGTGGAGCAACTGTTGCAGCACGGCTCTATCTATGGCATTTACAACAGCAACTTACTCTTCCATGCTTCTGTGCCCATGAATGCCGATGGCACGTTTCGCTCCGTTCACTTAGCCGAGGAACAACTGGCAGGGCGTGAATTGCTCGACCGCATAGAGCAGATTGTGCGCCAAGCCTACGACCCCGAGGCCGAGACCGAGCGCCGTGAGTGGGCCCGCGACTTTTTCTGGTATCTATGGTGCGGCCCCAATTCGCCGTTCTTCGACAAATCGAAGATGGCTACCTTCGAGCGCTACCTCATTGCTGACAAGGAAACACACCGCGAGGAGAAAGGCGCCTACTACACGCTTCGCAACGATGCTGCCGTGTGCGACATGATAATGGACTCCTTTGGTGTGCGCGGCAAGCACCGCCACATCATCAACGGCCACGTGCCTGTTAGGGCTGCTTGTGGTGAAAACCCCATCAAGGCCGATGGCCGCCTCATGGTCATCGACGGAGGTTTTGCCAAAGCCTACCACGACACTACTGGCATCGCTGGCTACACGCTCGTCTACCACAGCCGAGGTTTCCAACTAGTTCAGCATGCTCCCTTCACCTCCACGCAGGAGGCTATTCTTCACGGCACCGACATCCAGAGCACCACACAGATTGTGGAGATGATGGGACACCGTGCCATGGTGAATGACACCGACAAGGGTGCTGCCTTGCGCGAGCAGATTGCCGACCTTGAACGACTGCTTGTGGCCTACCGCAAGAACTTGCTGTCGTTGTAGTACCGGCGACTGACTGTTCTCATAAATCAATGAGGTTCTGCCCGAAATATGTAGCATTATAATACCATCTCATCAATATGAAATCCTTACGCGAACTATTCCGCATAGGCTACGGCCCGTCGTCCAGTCACACTATGGGACCGCGCCGTGCTGCCGAGAAATATCTCAAGCGTTATCCGCATGCCCGTGCTTTCTCAGTCACGCTCTATGGCAGTCTGGCCGCCACGGGCAAGGGGCACCTAACCGACGCAGCCATTATCGAGACCTTGGGAGCTGACCGCACTACCATTGTGTGGCGGCCTGATATTGTGCTGCCGTTCCATCCCAACGGCATGCGCTTCGAGGTGACTGATGCCGCAGGTGGTGAGGTGGGTGAGCCTACTGCCTGGATTGTTTACAGCGTAGGCGGCGGCGCACTGGTGGAAGAAGGCCAGGAACAGGCTCCTACGCCCGACGTCTACGAACTCGACAGCCTCGCTGACATCAAGTCATGGTGTGAGCAACGCGGCATGACCTACTGGGAATACGTGCAGGAACGCGAGGGCGAAGCCATTTGGGAATATCTGGAAGAGGTGTGGCAAACCATGACGGCCGCCGTGGAGCGCGGTATTGAGCATGAGGGCGTGCTGCCCGGCGAGCTGCAACTGCGCCGCAAGGCTCCCGATTACTATATCCGCGCCATGGGGTACGGTGCCAACCTCCAGAGCCGCGGTCTCGTGTTCAGTTATGCGCTGGCTGTGAGTGAGGAAAATGCAGGAGGTGGCAAAATTGTGACAGCTCCCACATGTGGCGCAAGTGGTGTGCTGCCCGCTGTGCTCTACCACATACAGAAGACGCGCCACTTCCCGCTGCGCCGCGTGCTACACGCTCTGGCCACGGCCGGCATCATTGGCAATGTAGCCAAGAGCCGCGCCACCATTTCGGGTGCAGAGGCTGGTTGCCAGGCTGAGGTGGGCGTGGCTTGCGCCATGGCTGCGGGTGCAGCCAACTACATCTTCGGCGGTTCGATGGCCACCATTGAGTATGCTGCCGAAATGGGCTTGGAGCATCACCTCGGCATGACGTGCGACCCCGTGTGCGGCCTAGTGCAAATTCCCTGCATCGAGCGCAACGCCCACGCAGCTGCCCGTGCCCTTGACGCCAACGTCTATGCCACCTTTGCCGACGGCATACACCGCATTCCCTACGACAAAACGGTGGAAGTCATGAAGCAGACTGGCCACGACCTCCCCTCGCTCTACCGCGAAACGAGCGAAGGCGGACTGGCTGCTGGCTACGAGCACTGACGCCACTGCATACTTCTACATCCCCCGTCCGCGCTATCCCCTTGAGCCGGCGCACATCCCACCATCAAGAGGCTGTTTCTCTATCTATGAGCGGCCTCTCTTTTGTTTGTAAGAAAGCGTGCAAACCACATCTGCTTTTCCGTTTTTTACAAAAGATGCTTCGCCTAGTATGCCGCATATAAACAGTACCCGCGAGAGAGACCCCTTGGTGCAGGGCTTTCTCGCGAGTATATATATAATGGAGTAGGTGAAGCTGGATGAACCTCATGTGCGATGCTCTTTCATGTGCTGCATGAGGCATGGCATGTCAGTCCAGGTTGTCCAGATACCAGCGGTACAGGCGTGCTACACCCTCGTCGATTTCGATGGTGTGGTGCCAGCCCAGTGCGTGCAGTTTGCTGACGTCTGTCAGTTTTCGCAGTGTGCCATCGGGCTTCTCTGCGTCCCATGCTACAGTGCCGTTGTATCCGACGGTCTTTTGTACCATTTCTGCCACCTGGCGTATGCTGACTTCGTGCCCTGTGCCCACGTTGATGTGGCAGTTGCGCACGTCCTTTGTGCCGGGCTCGAAGGTATCCTTGAAGTCAACATGCAGCAACACGTGCACGCTGGCGTCAGCCATCTCTTCGCTCCACAGAAACTCGCGCATTGGCTTTCCCGTGCCCCACAGGGTGAGTTGGGTAGGGGTGATGCCGTAATGTGCCAAGGCTTCCAGTTGTAGCTCGTAGGGTGCTTGTCCGTCCACACCGTTCACGGGGCGTTTGTTTAGGTCGCGAGCCAGCGCGGCGCGGTCGCCAGTGTGCAGGCAGTGTGCCAGATGCATTTTGCGTATCATAGCGGGCAGCACATGGCTGTTCTCAAGGTGGAAATTGTCGTTTGGGCCGTACAGGTTCGTTGGCATCACGGCAATGTAGTTGGTGCCATACTGCAGGTTGAAGCTTTCGCACATTTTGAGTCCAGCGATTTTGGCAATGGCATACGGCTCGTTGGTGTATTCCAGAGGCGATGTCAGTAGGCAGTCCTCACGCATGGGTTGCGGCGCCTCACGGGGGTAGATGCACGTGGAGCCGAGAAAGAGCAATTTCTTCACCCCGTGGCGATAGCTTTCACCTATTACATTCTGCTGTATTTGCAGGTTCTGGTAGATGAAGTCGGCTCTGTACTGCAAGTTAGCCATGATACCGCCTACATGTGCTGCGGCCAGTACCACGGCGTCAGGCTGTTCCTGGTCGAAGAATTGGCGTACGGCCACGCCGTCCAGCAGATCCAGTTCGGCGTGCGTGCGACCTACCAAGTTGTGAAAGCCACGAGCCTTCAGGTTGTTCCAAATGGCAGAACCTACAAGGCCACGATGCCCCGCCACGTAGATTTTGGCGTTCTTGCTAAGTGTGGTCATGGTTTAATCCTCCTTGTCAAGTTGAGCCTTCAGGTAGAGTTTCTTCACGAAGCGCATATCGTGTTCCACCATGATTTCCACCAGTTTCTCAAAAGGTGTCTTCGTGGGATTCCAGCCTAGCGTACGCTTGGCCTTGGCAGGGTTACCCAGCAGCTGTTCCACCTCGCAGGGACGGAAGTATTTCGGGTCTACCTCCACCAGCACGCGGCCCGTCGCCTTGTCCACGCCTTTTTCGTTTACGCCCTCGCCCTGCCATTCTATGTCAATGCCGAGTTTGGCAAATGCGATGCTGCAGAATTCGCGTACGGTATGCATCTCGCCGGTGGCGATGACGAAGTCCTCAGGCGTATCGTGTTGCAGGATGAGCCACATGCACTCCACGTAATCAGGGGCATAACCCCAGTCACGCTTGGCGTCAAGGTTACCCAGGTAGAGTTTGTCCTGATATCCCTGCTTGATGCGTGCGGCAGCCAGTGTGATTTTACGCGTCACGAAAGTTTCACCGCGGCGCTCGCTCTCGTGGTTGAACAGAATACCGTTGGCAGCAAACATGCCGTAACTCTCACGGTAGTTCTTCGTAATCCAGAAGCCGTACTGTTTGGCTACGCCATAGGGTGAGCGGGGATAGAATGGCGTAGTTTCGCTTTGCGGTACTTCCTGCACTTTGCCGAAGAGTTCAGAGGTTGAAGCCTGATAAATGCGGCACGTCTTCTCGAGACCGCAGATGCGCACTGCCTCCAGCAGGCGCAACGTACCCACAGCGTCGGCCTCGGCGGTGTATTCGGGCACATCAAACGATACCTTGACGTGGCTTTGTGCAGCTAAGTTATAGATTTCAGTGGGTTTTACACTGCTGATGATGCGCACCAGTGAACTGCTGTCAGTCATGTCGCCCCAGTGCAGGTTCAGCAGACGTGTGCGTTTCATGTCACGCACCCATTCGTCAAGGTAGAGGTGCTCAATGCGCGCAGTGTTGAACGATGATGAGCGGCGCATCACGCCGTGCACGTCGTAACCTTTGTTGATCAAGAACTCTGCCAGGAATGAACCGTCCTGGCCTGTGATGCCCGTAATGAGCGCTACTTTTTTGTTTTCCATAAAAAATATATATGGGTAATGTGTATATGTGTCTGCAGGTGGTGCGTACTTCGTTCTTGCTTTACGTACGCGTACCTTTTATATAGTAAACGCCCGTGCGTGTGGCTTATTGTGTATAGCCACACATTTCCTTGTCTTGCTGTAATAGCAATGACTGCTATGGGCGTGTTTTCTTGACCGCAAAGGTAAGTCATAGTTTTTCTTTGACCAAATATAAGGATATACCATGCCATGTAACGTTTGAAGAAGTGTGCTACCTTTGAGTAAGCCTTGTTTGGCGTAAATAAATCCTTGTAAAAAGGCGTGTTTGCTGTTTTGGGTAACTTTTTGCCTAACAAAAATGTGTAAATATAAAATATTCAGGTGTTTGAAATTTATTTTGGGAAAACTTCTAATAAATACCACATGCTTTTCTTGGCTTGTTTCTGCCTTTTACGTAGTTTTGCACACAGTTAACTAACACAGATTTTCACGTATTTCTTTCAAGTGGAACCAAGAACCTATTCTTACGACGAGGCCTTCAAAGCCTCGCTTGAGTACTTTGATGGCGATGAACTCGCTGCCCGCGTATGGGTGAACAAGTACGCTATGAAGGACTCCTTCGGTCACATCTTCGAGCAAAGTCCCGACGATATGCACCGACGTCTTGCCACCGAGCTGGCTCGCATTGAGGCCAAGTATCCAAATCCTGTGCCCATGGAGGAAATCAAGCATCTGCTCGATCACTTCCGTTACATTGTGCCCGCAGGGTCGCCCATGACGGGTATCGGTAACGACTACCAGATTGCTTCACTCTCCAACTGCTTCGTGGTGGGCATCGATGGCAACTCCGACTCTTACGGTGCTATCCTCAAACTCGATGAGGAGCAGGTACAACTCATGAAGCGCCGCGGCGGCGTGGGTCACGACCTCAGCGGTGTGCGTCCCAAGGGATCGCCTGTCAAGAACTCGGCACTCACCTCCACAGGCATCGTGCCTTTCATGGAGCGTTACAGCAACAGCACACGCGAAGTGGCGCAGGACGGTCGCCGCGGTGCCCTCATGCTCTCCATCAGCATTCGCCATCCCGAGGCTGAAGACTTCATCGATGCCAAGATGACGGAAGGTAAAATCACCGGTGCCAATGTCAGCGTGAAAATCGACGACGAGTTCATGCGTTGTGCCATCGATGGTGCACCCTACCGCCAACAGTTTCCCATCGCCGGCGACAACCCCAGCACGCAGCAGGACATTGATGCCGCAGCCCTCTGGAAGAAGATTGTACACAACGCCTGGCGTAGCGCAGAGCCTGGTGTGCTCTTCTGGGACACCATCCTGCGCGAAAGCATACCCGACTGCTACGCCGACCTCGGTTTCGAAACCGTCAGCACCAACCCCTGCGGCGAAATTCCCCTTTGTCCCTACGACAGCTGCCGCCTCCTCGCCATCAATCTCTACTCCTACGTAGTCAATCCCTATACGCCTGAGGCTTATTTCGACTACGACCTCTTCCGTAAGCACGTCATGCTTGCCCAGCGTCTGATGGACGACATCATCGACCTTGAGCAGGAAAAGATTGACCGCATCATCGACAAAATCAAGAGCGACCCCCAGAGCGACGAGGTGAAGCACACCGAACTGCATTTGTGGGAAAAAATCAAGCGCAAAACGGCGCAGGGCCGCCGCACGGGTGTGGGCATTACCGCCGAGGGCGACATGATTGCCGCCATGGGCCTGCGTTACGGCACGCAGGAGGCCACCGACATGGCTGTCAATGTGCAGCGCACGCTGGCACTTGCTGCCTACCGCTCTTCGGTTACCATGGCTGCCGAGCGTGGCGCGTTCGAGGTGTTCGACGCTGGACGCGAGGCCAACAATCCCTTCATCCTGCGCATCAAAGAGGCCGACCCCGCACTCTACGACGACATGGTGCGCTTCGGTCGTCGCAACATTGCCTGCCTCACCATCGCTCCCACGGGTACCACAAGTCTCATGACGCAGACCACCTCGGGCATCGAGCCTGTATTCCTGCCCGTCTACAAGCGCCGTCGCAAGGTCAACCCCAACGATCCCCAAGTGCATGTCGACTATGAAGACGAAACGGGCGACTGCTTCGAGGAGTACATTGTCTACCACCACAAGTTCCTCACCTGGATGCGGGTCAATGGCTACGATGTGAACAAGCGTTATACGCAGGCCGAAATCGACGACCTCGTCTCCAAGTCGCCTTATTACAAGGCTACGGCTAACGACGTCGACTGGCTGATGAAGGTGCGCATGCAAGGCGCCATCCAGAAGTGGGTGGACCACAGCATCAGTGTCACCGTCAATCTTCCCTCCGATGTCGACGAGGCTTTGGTCGACCGCCTTTACAAGGAAGCATGGAAGAGCGGCTGCAAGGGCTGCACCATCTATCGCGATGGTTCCCGCTCGGGCGTGCTTGTAAGTACGCAGAAAACCGATAAGAAGAGCAAGGAGGCCGAAGCCCCTGCCATTCCCCAGTGCCAGCCGCCGCAAGTCACGGAGCGCCGTCCCGAGGTGCTTGAATGTGACGTGGTGCGTTTCCAAAACAACAAGGAGAAGTGGGTAGCCTTTGTCGGTCTGCTTGATGGCCAGCCCTATGAAATCTTTACAGGTCTGCAGGACGACGACGAGGGCATTGTGCTTCCCAAGACTGTCACCAAGGGTCGCATAATCAAGACCATCTGCCCCGACGGCACCAAGCGTTACGACTTCCAGTTTGAGAACAAGCGCGGCTACAAAATGACGGTCGAAGGACTCTCCGAGAAGTTTAACAAGGAGTATTGGAATTACGCCAAACTCATCTCGGGCGTACTGCGTTACCGCATGCCCATCGAAAATGTTATCAAACTTGTCGGTTCGCTGCAACTTGAGAGTGAAAACATCAACACCTGGAAGGTCGGCGTAACCCGCGCACTCAAGAAGTACGTGCTCGATGGCACGGCAGCACAGGGACAGAAGTGTCCCAACTGCGGTCACGAAACGCTCGTTTACCAGGAGGGCTGCCTCATCTGCAAGCATTGCGGCAGCAGCCGTTGCGGTTAATTACGGCCATTCCCACCCAAACATAGTGGCCCGGCAGGCACAGGCATCCAGTTCCTGTCCTGCCGGGTCGCTTCGTGCACGGGGAGATAGGAGTTGCCAAACCCTCCTTTCATCAGGCCCTATACCTTATTATTGGTGTCCGGTAAACTTGTATGGGCGCCCATAGAAAAGACGGGTGCTCGGTAAACGCATTGAAGGCGTTGCCTCCGACGGGATGC
>OBLI01000253.1_pt1 | contig 58090 bp, 95 predicted proteins | sample 1519701 | NCBI WGS metagenome assembly OBLI01 (sample SAMEA3663005, study PRJEB22513) | pig gut metagenome | biome: pig gut; feature: pig-associated habitat; material: faeces | place: France | collected 2012
AGTAATTTCCAAATTCGTATTACTCAAATATATCTTGAGCTTGAATATGAAGAAATTGTAGAAGATAATTCTATAATTTATATTAAAGAAAGTGGAAATTGGAATAAGTATAGTACTGTTTACAAAAAAGAAAATGGCGTTTGGGTAATACAATCAGATTTAGTATCTATTTTTGATACAAATACAAATTATGTGAAAGGGAATTGAGGTGATGTGAAATGCCTACTGAGAAAGAATTAACTAATTTAGTTATTAATAAAATTGAAAACCCCGAAGTTTTTAAATATATGCAAAATAATTCGCTAATCAATGCAGACGAGTTGTATTTGGTTGGTGGCGATGACGATGTAGCAACTCAAACTGAGAATGGGTTAATGTCTGCGGAAGATAAGACTAAATTAGATGGCATTGAAAAAGGTGCAGAAGTGAATGTACAAACAGATTGGAATGAAAAAGACAGCACTTCTGATGCTTTTCTTAAAAATAAACCTACCTCTCTTCCTGCAAATGGTGGCAATGCAGATACAGTCAACGGACATACTGTAAAGAGTGATGTACCTGAAAATGCGGTTTTTACAGATACAACTTATGATGCGGCTGGGGAAAATCTTGGTCTAGTAAAGTCTGGCGGAGATGTTACCATACAAGATGGCACCATCACTATACCTTCGCTTGGTGATAAAGCAAATAAATCTACTACACTTGCTGGTTATGGTATTGAAGATGCTAAAATTAGTGATGGTGTTATTACTTTAGGTAGCAATACGATTACTCCTGTAACAAGTGTAAATGGAAAATCTGGAGCTAGTGTTACATTGGATAAAACCAATATTGGCCTTGGTAATGTTGATAATGTTAAGCAATATTCAGCATCTAATCCACCTCCTTATCCCGTCACTTCTGTCAATGGTCAAACAGGTGCGGTCACGATTGACATTCCCGACTCTAAATCATATTATAACAAGAAATATAGTGGCAGTTTGGCGACAAGCGGATGGGTAAAACAAAGTGATAGTTTATATTATAAGCAAGTAGCCATAGCTGGCATGACTTCTTCTCAATATCCTATTGTTATGCCCGTGTGGACTAATAATAGAACAAACGAGCAGTCGGCTTGGAATAGTCTAAATGCTGAGGTTGAATCTTTTGACGGATATGTTAGATTTTATGCTAAGACACCAATTACAACCGCTGTTGGCTTTGTTTTATTATTTGGTAACGTATAATAAATTTTATTAAAAACGAAATTAAGGAGTGATTACAATGGCTGGCACAATTAAAGTCGCTGATGGTGGCTATTTGTTTAACTCCAAACAATTTGAATATAGTATGGCAAGGTGCTGGGAATTGCAAATGGCGCTTTGGCTTGGGTAGATAAGGCTTAATAGAAAGGAAGAAGATATATGGCTAAATACTGTGGAGGTATTGCTTTGGGCGAAGGTCTAAAGCTATTGAACGGTGTTATTTGCGACACTAATGCCAAAACTGTTGATGTAAGTAAAGCAGTATCAACTTGTGGTCAGCTATGGGACGGTAATCTATTTGCCACTACTATTGTCAATGGTTACAAAGTTATTACACTTCATACAGTTGACGGCGAAGATGTTGGTGAACCTATTGTTGCTAAAGGTAACTGTGGCGTTGGTCTTGATGGTCGATTCTTTAAGCTGGTTAAAGGTAAAGTCAATCTACAAGACGGGTTTGTACTAACCGTTGTAACAGACCCCGCAACTGCAAGTGTTAAAGTTGTTGATTCCGATAATGTTGAAATCCAACCTATTGAAGAAAATGGCAAGACATTCTTGCTAAGTAGCATTGGTGATAGTTATAGTGTTAATGTAGAAAAAGATGGGTATACTGGTAAGCACATTACTATTGTAAATAATAAAGACCAGACCGTAAATATTGAGCTTGTTGAAAATCCTAAAAGTTAATATATAATTATAGGGAGCTTAAACAATAAAATCTGTTTAAGCTCCCTATTTTTTTCGATTGTTACTTTAGAAGGTAAATAACATCTCAATTTCTGACCAAGACCGAGGATAAAGGTTATATTTATTATTTTTGTTCCAATGTTGACTCAACAATAAGCCAAATCTGCGAGTGCCCGAAGCCATAGTCCATTTGTGAACATTCTCGGCACAATCGTCAATAAGAACGTCACCTTGTATCAGTTCTTTATGCTGTGTGATGATAATGTGGTTATTGAGCCAATCTGTAGATACGTCTAAGTTCCGCTTGAGACAAATCATCTTGTCGGCAAAGGCTGGATTGAATACATTGGACGCTGTGATAAAGTAAACTTCGTGCTCTCGGTTGAGCCAATCAAAGGCGTTTTTAGCACCATCAATCAACGATACTTCTTCGTGCCAGAATGTGCAATCTTCAAGTTCAGCCCACGGATTGATATTCTTATATACGCTTTCAAACCAATGATAATACGTTACGTTTTCAAGAGTATACCTTGTGCCGTAGCGATTATTAAGACGCTTGAGCAATGCTTCTTGAGTGTTAAGCATTACACCATCTACGTCAATTAAGACTTTCATGGATAATATTCTCCTTCTTTTGAGCGTTTACCGCGTGAATTAGTCAGCAATAAACAATTTCCAATGAAATATGGGCAGTGAAAGCAAGGCTTATCTGCTTTGCCGTCACACCATAATTCTAAAAAACGAGTGTGACCCGTTTTCTTCATTTTGCTAAAGCAACGATATCGTAAAATGAAACTGAAGAATGTTTTAAGCGTCTGTTTCATCTTCAACTCCGAACATCTGACCATACCAGCCTTCTTCAGTGAAAGCCAATCTATTGTTATTATCAGTAATTACCTTGGGGTCATCTGGGTCTGTCATGTCCCAGTAATCAAACGCCACATTGCAATTAAGGCAAGCAATAGCAGTATCTACCTTTGCGTTTACCTTTACGCCACAACAAGGGCAAATATAAGACTTCTTCTGTGCAGGGGTGACTTCTGGGAAAGTGGTATTGCGAGTATAGTCGCAGATATGCGGGTCTACAATGCCATCGTCAATAAGGGATTGAATGAAGTCGCAGAAAGCAGGGGTTGCTTCGGTATGACCCCAACCAATGCCTTGCGCCTTGTCACAGATAAGGTCACGGGCTTCGCACGCCTTCTTGAACTTCTTGTTATGAGACTTGCCCTTACAGTCATTGATACTATTAACCTTGCAGTATAGATGAATCATCTCGTGCATAAGGGTTTCGGCGGTTTGGTAGATACCGTCACCAAGACGTTCACCAGCAATGCTAATTTCATACTTAATGTCAGTATCATCGTTGACATTAACATAAGTGTCATCCCAGAAGCATCCTGCGAGGTTATTACCATTCTTCTTTGCACCTACAGTAAGGGTGATATAGGGCTGGGGTAGAGTGGACTCAAAATAATGCTCATTAAGGTGCTGAAATAAGGTTTCAAGATTCTTAATTACTTCATAACTTGTCATGGTTATTCTCCTTTAATCATTAGAAGTGATGGTTACGGGTGCAATCATTTCTGGCAGGAAGTTGACTTCATAGTGATACTTGTCAACGTAAGCACCGCTTACATCTTCAACAACGTAAATCGTCCAATCGTTAAGATATACAAGGTGCTTTTTGTAAATACCCTTTCCAATTTCTACCGTGACTTCAAGTTCGTTGGTACCGTTGTTTGCAATGGAAAAGTTGCCAATAAGTTCAAATACAGGCTTGTCGGTACGAGCGTTAATGACTTCAAGTCTACGAGTTACGTTAAAATTATCGGCTTCTTTTGAAATGTTGTATGCAACGCGGGTACTCTGACGGCTACAGCCAGAAGCACATAGAAGGGTTACGCCAGCTAATGTGCCAGCAATTACACGTTTGATATTCATATAGATTTCCTTTCATTTAGGGGAACGGTTTATTCCGTTCCCCTATTTTTTTCATCGTCATCATTGAACTCTGATAGAAGCCCATCGTCAAATCCATCATACCAACCTTTTTCATAAAAGATTTCCGCTTGAGCAATGAATGTGGATAGCAGATTCATAAAGAGTGCTACTGTTTCTTGGTCATTTTCAAGCGTCATGCCAAATAGTGGCGCTTCTTCGTCTGGAAGGTCGGTATCAACAAGTTTAATGATGGCGTAACCAGAGTTGTTATAATTGAAATGTAGTGTGGGATAAATCATAGGCTAATCTCTTAAAAATGGATTGATACTTGTAAATTGTCCTGTATCGGGATTTCTAATCGTTTCTCGATATTTACATAGATTGGATGGAATAATATGTTTCCAAGTTTTGTAACGAGCAATGTTGCTAATACTGGATTTTTCCACATGAAATTGTTGAGCAATTTGTTCATAAGATAATTCAGTTTGCTGTATTAGTAAAACAATATCTTTTACTTGTTTTTCAGTAAGGACTGCTTCGTGATTTTCTATGCCTTTACCCGAACGTATTCTTATTGAAGCGTTTTGACTTCGTTCCATCCATTCCAAGTTATCAATATTATTATTAGTTCTATTAGAATCTTTATGATTTACAGTTGGGTCTTTCATGTTTTTAGGGGGATTACCCACAAAAGTGTACATCATTATAGTTGCAACTCTCAATGTAATAATTGACGCATCTTTTCCTCGTAACGATATTGTTAAATAACCATCTTTATCCAATTTAGGCTTTAATATTTTATTAGTAGTTTTAGACCATATCTCAGCTTTATTGCTAATAAAATAAGTGTTTGGTTTTAATTTTGAAAACGGAATTAAAAAGAAGCCAGCAGGAATTGGGGTATCTAAATATTTTCCGCCACTCATTTTAACAAGATGACACTCATAAGAACAAGTAATTTGTTTTTTATGGTGGGTTGAAAATTCTTTACCGCATATTAAGCATTTTTTTATCACTTCCCACTGCTCCCAAACCCATTTACTCCTCTTGCCGTATCGCTTAGATTCTTTACTTCGTTGAAGTCAATCTGTTGGTATCTGCGAAGTTCCATCTGTGCAATACGGTCGCCCTTGGCAATGGTAAAGTCTGTGCCAGAAGTATTGAGAAGAATTACTTTAATCTCTCCGCGATAATCTTCGTCAATTTCACCTCCTACAGTAATAATACCCTTGCTTGCCAGCCCACTTCTCGAACGAATCTTGAGCATAAAGCCTTCTGGCGGTTCGCAAGCAATGCCAGTGCCAATAACTGCGGTAGTGCCAGCGGGAACAATCTTATCTTCAATGGCATAAAGGTCACACAGACCAGCCTTTGCACTACCATACTTGGGGATAATAGCGTCCTCGTTCATCTTCTTAATCTTTACCTTAACCTTTGCCTTGGTAAACATCTCAAAGGTTTGCGCGGTCATCATCTGAACGAACTGGGGAAGGTCTACTTGCATAGACTGACCGATTGGTGGTTCACCGCCCATTCGCTTGGGGTCGAAGTTTGGGGTTGCTTGATTGGGTAGAATGATTGACATAATGATTCCTCCTTAAATTTAGATACATAAAAGAATAAGTGTGTACTAATTGTCTTTCCTTAGTACACACTTATTGTATCACGTTATTTACTTGTTGTCAATGGTTACTTCGTAAAAATCTTTCAAATAAGGGATTTTTTCAAGCATGGTGGAAACGAATACGCGCCACTCTGGAAGTCGATGATTTGCTCTTTGCTTACACATATTAAGTAGAGTTTCAAGAGAACAATCATAGGTTGCTCGAATCATAAAGCCCTGTGGGAGCATATTACGAATCTCTTGAAAGATAACTGGGACTTTAGTATCAAGATAGATTTCACGCAGACGGTTCAATTCATCAATCGTGCTATGCCACCATTCAGCGTGAACAGGGTCTTGATAAGTCATGGCTTCAACATTGAAGTCGAGCATATAAAATTCTTCAGATACGCCCTTGTGCATAAAAGAGCAAGAATTACGAGCAGTAGCTACCTTGTATGTGTCAAATTCAGCCCATACATACGAGGGCATGATAATATCCATCTGAACGTGGATAAAGCGTAGGAACTTACGGTGTTCTGTGCCAGCCTTTACAAGACGCTTTGCAAGGTTAAGGTCAGCTTCGCCAAGGGAGAATGTGCCGTCTGGGTAGAAGTAGCTGTCTGACTTAGTCCATGAGTTCAGAGGATTTCGCATACCTCTAAAAGCGCCTTCCCAGCCGTAGGTTTGGATGTTGTCAATTTTAATCATTGGGGATTCCTCCTTATAGGTGTTGTACATAGTTTTCTTTATGAATAGTGCTGTGTTCGTCATTGTGACGATTAACCCAAACAGTGCGAACAACAGCAGTACCATCTACGTTCAAAACGATAGCGGCACAGGTGTCTTTATCAGGGAACTTATTATTCTGCAAGCGAACAACAACCTTAGTTACGCTACCAAGTTCAAATTCAGCTTCAATTACTTCACCGTGCAACATAGCTTTATAGCAATTACGAGGAAGGTGAAGTTCAGAGACGCGCTTGAAATAATGCCGTGTAGGGATAATCGTGTATTTCTTTCTCAAGGCGTACTGCACGGCGTATTCAACTTCATCACACCAAAATACATTTTTATTAAATGTGCCGTTAAGAGAGTAAAGGAAAGTGTTAAAAAGATAACTTTCAAGAGAACGAGACAAACTACTCCAAGTATACTGACTATCTCGAATTTGATGCTTCGTGCCGTTAATTTCAATATACGAGTCGTGAATGTCCACATCAAAAGTAATTTTCATTTTAATCTCTCCTTAAAAAACAATACTTCTTGTTCATATAGATAGTATATCACAAGAAGTATTGTAAGTCAAGGGTTATTTAGTTGTCAGAATTAAAAAGAGTAACGTTACAGTCAACCATAATAACGCGGTCACTTTCGCCATAAGTGTAAGATACACTGTCTACACGAGCAGTTTCACAAGTGTTGGGTGAAGTGTAAACATATTCGCCTACACGCGGAGTAGGTGAACCGAGTGGCATTTCCCACTGTGCGTATACATAGTCGTTATACTGACCTGATTCTGCGTCAAGGTCAAATAGTCTAATTAGTGTGTTCATTAAGTTCCCTCCATTAGAATAGGCTCTTTTTGATTGATAGACATACGAGAAAGGATGACACGTTGGTTGCTTGAGCCACGCCATTTAAGCGTAAGGTCGCGCAGAGAATCAACATACTGTCCATCTACTACTACGTCACACAATGATATTAGACTTTGGCGTGAGATTCCCATGTCAGATTTATCGTTCCATATATCTTCCCACTTAAAGCCAGTCCATAGCCATACTGTTTTACCAAGGCTACGAGCGGTTAAAGCAAGTTGGTTCATAATATGAAAACCTGTGCTGTCTTGACATAGTGGGTCGCCACCTGTGAATGTAATACCACTACACCAAGGTTGGTGAAGTGTCTCACAAACGAAATTAAACTGTTCTTCACTAAATTCGTCACCATTGTGGCTATCCCATGTTTCTGGGTTAAAGCAGTTTTTGCAATGATGATTACAGCCAGATACCCAAACTACGCAACGTAAACCGCTACCATTATTCATGTTACAAGAGTCAATTTTAATATAGTTCATACTGACACCTCACATTGATTTGCGGTCTTTGAACTCTGCGAGTTTGTGGTCTGCATACATGGTTCTGCCTTTAATTTTAGAATATCCCAAATATCCGTTCATTCTCTCAATACGAGTAATGTTTTTACTGCCACATTTAGGACATTCGTCTTTATCAATGAAAGAAGCGCCACAATCTTCACAATAATCAAGCTGTAGATTTACACCTTCATAGAAGCCCATATCCATTGCTCTACGAATGAGAGTTTTCATTGCTTCAATATTGTAGTCTGTAGTATAACGGCAGTATTGAATATTACCACCATTGCATAGATGGAACATTGGATATTCAATATCTTGCTTTTGAATAGGCGAAATATCTTCCCATACACCACAATGGAACGAATTAGAAGTGTAAGGACGGTCAGATACACCCTTAATAATGCCGTATTTCTTGCGGAACTGCTCGACCTGCAAACCGCAAAGGGATTCAGCAGGAGTTCCGTAGATAGCATATAGAATGTTGTCGATTTTCTTATACTTCTCAGCATAATCATTGATAAACTTCAGGACTTCAATGGCAAAAGTATTATCTTCAGCAATGGTTTTACCGTTGTACAGTACACTGGTTTCATTGAGTGCAGTAATACCAAAACTCATTGTCATAGGACGAAGGAAATCTTCGCCAATTTCTTCTTCTGGGTCAAAGTGACCGTTAAGGAAACCGCCTTGACAGAAAGCAAGTGGGTTAGTCCCAGCTTTCTTGTGAGAAAGATAAGTAAATGTGCGCTTGTGAATAGCGCGACACATATCAAGATAATAAGTTAGTACGTCATAAAAATCCTTGTTTTCTTGCTTTGCTTTAGCAAGAATCATAGGAAAGTGAAGGGAAATTGCTCCCAAATTACCATCACAACTTAATGTGATTAGACTATATCTTCATACTATTTTGTATAGTATGCGGTGCGCTTCGAGTAGTGATAAAATCTACTCTACTTCCTTACATTCATCAGGAATAGTCGTTACACTTTTTAAGAAATCTAAATCTGGTACTCGTTTATAATCAATAATTTCATATCTGTCCTTAAACCAATGTCTTGTAAAACATCTTTTTATGCTTTTGTTAGCGCATGGGTGCTGACTGTAATCAATAAAATCACTTGCAGGGCAAAAAGTAATGGTTTGATTGATTTTTTTGTCATAAATTGTAAGGTAGTAAGTACCCCCAACTCTATGTTGATTTTTAATACAATCGGCAATGTTTTCTTTTTGAGTTCCCGCATATAGATTGTTTACATGGTTGTTTAACGAATTATCGTCACGATGATTAACTTGTTCGTTCGGTAATAAAGGTCTAACCCATGTTTCATAGACAAGTCTGTGAATTGTAAAATGTTTTCTACCTTTTTCGGTTTTAATATCAATACGATAATATGATTTACCTTTGATATGACAAAGATTTCCTTTGATTACTTTACGAGAAATTGAAGAATAAACTTTTCCTGTTTGGCTAACATAATATTTTGAACTAACCAAAGTTGGCTTAAATTCTTCGTTGTTAATATAAATAGATTTCACGTTACTAATTTCCTCCTAAAAGTAGTAGTCAGTAATGTAATAGCACGGTATTGTTCTCAAAAAGAAGTTCCACCGTTAGCAGGATTCATGTCCCACACCGCTTTATCATGCGTTCACACCGTTTAATGTCGGCATAATTTATATTGGTTTACCGACCTTCATATACAGGCTTGTCTTGGTCATCTGCGGGGTACATACCGCCACGTTCATACCAAGGTGAAAGGTTCGCGCGACAACCCATTCGACTAATGGTTACACCATACTTTTTATAAATTTCTGGTGCATAGCCATCGCCTGTACACGAGATAAAATCAGGGTACATACATTTACTACTGCAATCAATCGCTTCATCAAACAGCCATTCCAGTTCTTTACCTTCACCGTGAAGTTCTTTATCATAAAGGAAACTTAGTTTAGGAAATAGTACAGGATGCTTGAAACCTTTCTTACCTTGTCCTTCCTTGCGTACTCTTAGGCAAACAGAAGATAGCATAGATTCCATGCGGTTAGTGCCAAGACCAAAAGAAACAGCAGTAAACGGATAATCGCCACGGCTTGAAGCTACAGAATTAAATTTCATTTCCCATGCTTGGAAACCTTGCTCTGCTTCACGAACAACTTTATTAAAAGCATAGGTATCTGCCGCTTGTTCAAATGTCCTACTGCTTGTATCGCCTTGCCAATTATCTGCGATTGCAAAATAATCTTGGTAATATTTTTCATAACTCTTTTGAGCATAAGGAGCAAGTAGCTTGTCAATCTCACTGATTGTATAACCACCATATTGAGCCGCCGCCATATTCATAGCAACATCAGCTACAAGGTCAAAAGCTACATCAAGGCTATGTGGTTCTTCATAATCGAGATTACCCATAGTAAATCCGCCAGTAAGAATTGACTTCATATCAGCCAGACAACAGTTTACACTATCAAGTCTTGAGCCACGGTCGTGAATATAGATATAGCCTTCAGACATAGCTTGTTCTTCTTCGATAGTAAGGAAGAATTTCTTGTAAAGTTCACTGTTTAATTCGTTATAGACAATAGCCTTTTGTGTGGTTACAAGAGCACTATCGGCATTAGCATTGCTTCTATCTCCGATAAAAGACAGGGACAGCTTCTTGCTATACACCTTATCCAGCATTGAAGCAAAGGCGCTCTTATTATCACGATATTCACGATAAGATTTTGCTACCGCTGAATTAACCGAATCAAGAGCAACTTCCACCATATTGTGAATAGTATTGACAGGAACAGGAGTTTCATTGTACTGTAACTTGCCACGAACGGTTGATACAACCTTATCTTCATCATTCTTAGATAAAGGCATACATACACGTTCTGCGCTTTTTTGGATAGCTTTGCGAATCTTGTTTCCGTCAAAATTTACGATAGCCCCATTCTTTTTAAGGACTTTAATCATAAATTATCACACTCCCTTGTATATAAATTTTTATAGCCTACAATATCTTGTAGAATACCATAGTAACATAAAAATGTTACTATGGTATGAACAAATTGTAAACAAATTATGAACAATTATTTCTATACTTTATCCTAAATCCTCATCAAAACCGATAGCCATTACTTCTTCAGCCCTGACAAAGACATGATTACTGTTACTTCTTTCGATAATCCAATAATCTTCATCATGTGGCAGTCTAAACTTTACTACATCGTAAAGAAATAATGAACTACCATTTTTCAAGATAATTCTAAGTTTTTGTGGCTTATTCATCATTTACCCCTCACTTCACGCTAATGCTCTTATTCTCCACCAACTTAACACCATGTAGTGGAGTACCGCTCTGTACCATCTTCTTGAGGTCGGTCTTGCTATACTTGTAGGTTTCAATCTTAGTGCATAGGTCTTTGTGGAACTTGAGAAATTCTTCTTCGTTGACTTCAGTGCTTGTAGACTTGCGGAAAGAAATTTTGCAACGTGCGGTTTCAAACTTGCTACCTTGCAGGTCATCAGATAGCATAGTCTTTAGGCGATTGATAAGATTTTCCTTGACCTTTCTGCGCTTTGCAAGGTTGACTTCTTCCTTCTTGATAGCGTCACACTCGGCTTCAACAGACTTAATATAACAAGCGATGTTTTCAATCTTTTCGTCATGTGCTACTTGAAGCTGGTCAAGTAGCGACATATCGGTAAGGATTTCGCCAGTTTCTTCGTCAATCTCGATGTTGTTCATAAAGTCAAGAATCTGAGAGTTAATATCATATAGTGTCATTTTGATTCCTCCGTTAAGAAATTTCTATAACTTTTTCATGTAAGTAATTACCTAATTCATAATTACTATTATCACCTTTAGGATAATCTTGAATAGGATAATTTAATGCTTCTTGCCATAACTTTTTTAATTTCTTGTTATGTGTACAAAAATATACATATCTGTGCTTTGCTGACCGTACTTTGCGATATTTGCCTTGGTCGGCTTCTTTGTAATGTCTTGAATGCTTACCGTTTGGTACATACTTATCAGTGCGCTCTTTCGTGCATCCTGTGTACATAAAATTGCAAGCCTGATAAATGTAGCCATGATGGTTCATTGCCGTATCGCTAAAAGATACAACAATCCAATTATCGGCTCTTAGTCTACGCAGACAAGCTGATACAAAAGCGCTTAATGGCTCAGTTAAATCGTCTGTTCTGCATAGACGGTTTAGTTCATACACATTATGTGCGTAATTTTCTCCACAAATGCCTTTGCATAAAGTTGGCGAAGCTGGTTTACCAAATGTGCAGACGGCTTTAAGTTGCCCCCCCCAAGTACCAGCCAAAAGCCTTTGAAATCACAGGCTTTCTACCGCTATAATGTTTAGGAAGAAGAAAATTGACCGCAGTTTCATAATCAATTTGTTCTACTTTTCCTTTCATTATTTTCCTCCATTAAATAGTTGTACCATGTTTCAGCCATTGCTTGTGCGATAGATGGGAAAGTTTTGCTACGATTCTTAGCGCGTTCAGCTTGATTCTTACCGCCTTGAGCGTCACACCAGTTTACTCTTTGTCCATTGTGGAGGTAATATTTAGCTTCTGGCTTATCAAAATCGTTACGTCTTTCAAGTAAAGGTAGACCTTTTAACCAAAGACAAGTGCGCTTCATTTCATAACTTTCGTCATCTTTACTTGTGACAAAGTAATAGGGGTGGATAATCTGGTCTGGCTTACGATAATGCGTGTTCATATAGCCAACAGGGTTTTCAATAGCAATATGTTTACAGTTGGTGTGGACAAAATTCATAAAGAAATCATACGCTTCTTCACGTTGTTTAATACGTTCAGCAACTTTTTCTGGTGGGTTGCATCGTAAGCTATAATGTCTTGTCCCTGCCGCAGTAAGGTAAGTGCAAGGTGGATGAGCAATGATTAAATCCCACTGTCCTTCCACTTTATGCACCTTACCGTCCATTGTGGTAAATTCACAGTTACCGTTAAGTAAACTTAGCACATCGCCTTTAATATGCCACTCAGGGTGTCCACCGCTACACTCTTGAATGTCACAGGAGAAGGAACGCCCCCCCAACTCACGGAAAGCCTTACAAACAGTTTGGCTTTCTTCACAAGCAATTAGAATATTCATAGTTATCTCCTTACAGTTCTACGTTTTCGATTTCAGCGCGTACTTCAAGAATATGTAGGTACTCGCCCATTACATTTGCTTGATGTTCAAGAAGTTCAATAGGGCAAGTTGGCTCAAAGTCAAGTGTGCCAGCTTCATGCTTAACCAGCATACGATGTAGCTTATTGTACTTATCCTTGAGTTCGTGATACTCAGCAATCATACGGCTTACATAAGCAGGAACTTCTTTTGTGGGTTCATCCTCAGTAGGCTCGTTCTTGCAATCCTCGCAATCACAAGAGTCGTCACAAGTAACAACCTCAAACTTAAATCCATCATTTTCGTTTTCTGGGTAATCGTCTGCCTTGACTGTGTACATAGTGACTGTTGGCATACTTGTAATAATATTGTTAATCTTACTACAATGCGGTACATCGCTTGCGTTTAGCCGTTTAACCAATTCATTAACATTAATCATTTTTTCTTCGCGTGCTTTTATTTTCATAATACTTTTTCCTTTCTGTTAATCTTAATACATTTGTGCCCACCGTGTCGTGTGCCGTTGATTTTTACTTGCTTCTCAGTTACCTTTTCGATAACGCCTTCTTCAAAGTTGGCTGAAGTCTGAATCTCGCAAATATAAACAACGGTATCTCCGACACGAAGTTCTTTACCAAAGTAATCTCGTGCCATAAAAGTTATACCTTTTCGTATGTTTTCTCGAACACATTCGGCTTGCAAGAGTAGAACTCGCCGTTTACGCCCTTGATGATGTAGTCACCAACAGATGCCAGCATAGTTCCTTCAAGAGTTAAAACAAGGAACATTTTCTTGTTCTCACTCCACACGACATTCATTCCACAAAACTTGTCGATTTCCGTTTGGTTCTTGCCTGTCCATTGGACAGCTTCGACAACTACGAGCTTCTTACGATATTTCATAATCATTCTTTTCACTCTCCGAAAATCATAACATAGTTACTTCCATGTTCGGGGTCATGTGTACTCAGCCATTCTTCAAATTCCTTGTTAGTAGAACAGCGATATAGCATATTCTGCGTTTCGTTCAAGTTCTGGCGAATTGTATCAAGGTCTTTACGAACGCCGTTGATTGACTCGATAATATATTGACGTACTTCTTTGTCAACCATTATATCACTCCTTTCTAATACCAACGCCCGCATCTCTCAGCATATCATTAAGGTCAATATCTTCAGAATTGCAAAGATAATTGTCATTCTCATCATATAGACTATATGCAGTATATGGATGCGCGGTAATACCTGTTAGATATTGGAGTTTCATGAGAAACACAGTATCAATACCTTCATATTCAAGGTATTCTTGTAAATCATTAAATTGTTTTTGAGAGATTGTTCTCATTCTAATTCCTCCTGCAAGTCCATGTTTACTGTTTCAGTACCGCAAGCGTTCGGCTGTACCTTGTACTCAAAGCCATACTGCTTCTCATACCCTTGTAGTACACCTTCAATAGCTTCATAACCTGTATCGAACCTATGGACATCATGGTTTGCCTTGTCGATTAACTGTTCTGGGTCAATCTCATCTTCACATTCAACGATGTGATAGTGCTTGGTTAGTTCAACAATTAGATATTTAGCCATTGGTTTCACCTTCATTTGAAGAATTTTGTAAATCACTAATAAACGCCAGAATCTTATTGTAGCACTCGTTACATACACAACTGTACGTCTTGTCAATAAAACCCTCGTGCTTTTTCGTCATAATATTCCAACTCATGCACATTGTTCTCGCATTCATTTCCTTGCCACATACATCGCAAAATGTTTTAGTCATTTTTATTCTCCTTTAGTGTGTCAATAATATTGGCGATTTTCTCTGTACAATCTTTACATACTTCTGAATAGAGTCTTACCCACGGAGTACGGAACGTTCTGTTTTTGCTGGTAATCGCAACATTGTATGAGTTCATTTGTTCAAGCGTGGATAATTCCTTTCCGCATACGTCACATAATGTTTTAGTCATTGTGACTCTCCTTTCCATCTAAGCAGCTTCTCTGTTTTCTTAGGTTGATTATTCTTGTTATAATCAAGCGTTCTTCTCAATTCCTTTTCCCAGACAACTTCAAAATCATCTGGCGCTTCTTGTTCGGAAATAAATACAATACATCTCTTAGAAAGTTCACGCATATATTCCCAAAATTCTTCGTGGTTAAAATCACCAGTTGTATAACCAGTGGTTTTAGCATAAGGTGGGTCACAATATACAACCGCCCCGTTTGGAATATCAACTTCACGATAATCAAGACAAGTAAAATTGGCATTTTGCACACCTTGTAGGTCACGAAGTAAACTGCGTTCCGCTCGGGCGCAATAATTGTCACCTCGTTTATTACTTGCCAATCCACCAAACCATTTGCCACCAAACGAACAGCCAAAACCAACAAAGCCAGCTAATGCTTTATTCTCGTCTTTGTGCTCTTTGACGTAATAGTATTCTTCTTTAGTGATAATAGAAGGTGGTGTCCAGCCAGACTGTAAACCTTTCCACATTTCAATCAAATATGGATGCTTATCATTAAGAATTTTGGTTTCTGCTTTTACTTTCGCTTCAACTGTACAAGAGCCACAGAACAGACTTACAAATGTCTGCCCCCCCCAAGTTCAAGGTGTGGTTGATAACTTGTGCAATCTGAGTTGAGATACGAGATTTCCCGCCCATGTATTGCATTGTTAATTACCTCCGAAATTTGTTTAGAAATACGAGATTTACCGCCTAAGTAACGCATATAATCATCCTTTCATGTTGATGATTATATCTTATCTCATTTTAGTTGCTTTGTCAATACGTTCTTTAGCGATTTCAAAATAATTGTAAATGTTTACTTCTTCTGAATTTCTTCAAAAACAATCTGCTTTGGTAGCATCTTATGGCATACATATACACTGCTGAAGGGTGGGTTAAGGCTTGGCTTTTGGTCTGCATAGTCCTTGAAGTAAGCAACTCTACGGTTAAGATACATGATTTCAAACTCATTGTTCTTAAACATATCGAACCTTCGCTGAGATTCAAACAAGCCTACAACACCCACCAACATTGCGAACGGTTTGCCAATTTCAAACAGTCGTTCCAACACTTCTGTCTTAACGCTATAAGGTGGATTGCTGATAATCATGTCGCACTGTGGTACTGGCGTTGTGAAAAAGTCCTGACCATTATCAATGTGTGTACAGATTACCTTGTTGCCCTGCGCTCTAAGCATTTTAACAAAGTGTGATTCTTCTGTGTCAAAAGGACACCATACTGTCAGTTGGGGGGGGCATAAGCCAAGATAGGCTTAACAGCATAGGGCGGTGTATAGAAGTTATCGTTGCCAGAGCCAGCTACTTTGTCCATTTTCATGATTGTTCTCTCCTTACTTAATCTCAATAATTTTTTCTGCTTTCCCAACTATCATATCATTGGAAATGCGTTTAACATAAAAGAAATACTTCTTTACTCCGTCCCTTACTTTGTAGATGATAAAGATATAGTCTTGTCCAAGAACAAATGGCTCATCGTCTGTGTATTGAATGGTTTGGCTAACAACTTGTTCGTCAATGATTTCAGCGTGAGCGTCTAACCATGCCGAATCAATTTCTTCTACACAACAAGCGGGATAAGAAAAACTTTCTGTGCCGTTATAATAAGTGGTATAGCGGTCAAATGTACCACTAATGTCCTTCTTGGCTTCTACAATATGCCCCAATCTCCATATCGGCAAGAGATACCAACAATATACTCCATACCGTCTACAGCGTCTACGAACCTTTCGTTAAATTCTTTAGCACTTTTCAGCGCTTCTTCCCAAGGCTTGATATAAACTTTCATAATTAAAAACCTCCTTGATTTGATACTATTGTACCATTCTCAAGGAGGTCTGTCAAGCATTTATTTGAAGTTTTTTAGAGAGAATTATATTCTTCTTTTACATTTTCCTTTAGCATATCTTTCAACCAAGTATCTCGTGTATTTTCTTCTTGTACTTCCAACGCATCTCTCAGCACGTCTGTATCACTAATAACAACCAGCTTATCACGAGAACGTGTCATAGCTACATAGCACAAGTTACGAGATAGTAGGCGCTTATGTGACTGGTCGGCAAGGAAAATTACCGCCTTTGCACTCGACCCTTGGCTCTTATGTGTAGAAATACAATAGCCCAAAATCAAGTTTCTAAGGTCAGCACCTTCATATACACCGTAGCCATTTTCAAATTCAACAATAAGAGCATAACCCTTATCAGTTTCCATAACTTCGCGCACATAACCAATATCACCATTCATTACTTCGATAGGGAAAGAAGGGCTAAAAGAACCTTCATCATTCAGCGCAACAGCGGTCATGCGATAATTGTTCTTGGTGTTTAGTACCTTATCGCCCCACTTAAACTGAATCTTACCACCCTTATTGTTATCTTCGTATTCAACAGGCGTATAGTCTCTATCATTGAAATGCGCTTGGATAGCACGATTGATTGCCACTGAACCAGCTTCACCCTTGTTAAACGGCGAAAGAATCATAATATCGTCCTTAGTATATCCTTCGTCAAGCAAATGCTGATATTCTGTCATTACTTGTTTAATCGGATTTGAAATCGGCACAAACTCATAATCGTCATATTTTTCTGTTACATGGTCAATATTGCCATTACGAGTATCAGTTGCAATCGAGATTAGACCGCTTGTAGAATAACGGAAAATCTTGTTTAGACTTGCCACTGGTACAATTCCACTATTGATAACATCAACGATAAAATTGCCACATTGAATAGATGCTAACTGTGCAGGGTCGCATACAAATACAAGTTTGCATTTATAGCCGACCTTCTTGAGAAGTTGTGCCATAAGGTGTACGCTTACCATTGAACTCTCGTCTACAATAACGACACCACGATACTGCATACACTGACCTTCTTGTTCATCCATGCTATGCTGTGCAAGAAAACGATGAATAGTAGAAGCCTTACGCCCTGTGCTATTAGCCAATACTTTACTTGCAATACCAGTAGGTGCTAATAACATATAGTCTACGCACATATCTTCTAACATACGAACAAGTGCCTTAGTAGAAGCTGATTTACCTGAACCACTGTAACCACGAAGGACACAAATATTCTGCTCCCAAGTATTATAAAGCACTTGCATCTGCTCATCGGTACACTTAAAGCCGTCAACTTCTCTGAACTTTTCAAAGTCTGGCTTGCTCATAGTGTATTCTGTTTCAAAGATATTGCCTTGTAGCAGTCTATCCTTAATATGTTTTGCAATCGTTTCTTCGGCTTCATAAGTATCAATCAATGCCGAATAACCAGTGGCTTCATCGTGATGGATAAAACGGCAACCGTTTACTACTTCTGGAATATGCTCTTTGCACTCTGGAATCATTTCTTCTGCCATATAACCGAGAACTTCTGCTTCAATGCGTGTATCACCTTCAAGTTCGTTCTCATGTAGAATATTAACACAGCCATATTCACAGCGAAGTTTGCTGTTCTTTAGGTCAGGATAGCGCTTCAACACTTCTCTATCGCTCTTAGCAAACGACCAGTTAATAACATCGTGATAAATACGGTAAGGATTTTCTTCAAAGTCTTGCTGAAGCAGTTCTGGACTTGCGTATTTTTCTGAAAGTTTCTGCACATCTTTGTCTTGTGTGATACCCAATTCAGCGCAAACGGGGAAGAAAAGGATGGATTCAAGGCTCTTCTTAATTTTATCAATATACATTTCAACACGAACCTTGCCTACGTTGTAAATGTTATGATAATCAATATTTTCTTCTTCACCGCGAAGCACCATTTGAACAAAATGAGGATATGCTTCATGCACACGTTCGGCTTGAATATACTCCATCATCGTGCTCAGAATAGATATTTCTTTTTCTTCTTCAACTACAATCTCGTCTTTCTCCATCTTTAGACCCGGATAACCGACAAGAATATAGCTTGCTGGACGTTTGGCGTTCTGATTAGGGCGAATAGTAATTTCAACTTCATCGCCTTCCTTAAAACCAAATAGATTGCTACCAGAGATAGAGAAACCACCCCACTTATCAAGTTCCATATTATAGTTTCCAATGGGCTTACAGCCCAAAATACGGAACTCGTCAAGATAATTGACGAATACTTGCTTTCTAATTTTGCATTTAACGTCTAATGCCATAAGTAAGACCTCCGTTCTTGCGATTATTGTACCATAGAACGAAGGTCTTGTCAAGCATTTTGTTTAATTTTATTCTTCTTCTCGTCTAAATTGTTCAATCCAATCAATGTAATTCTTCCAGCCACACCGAGGGCAATAAACTACACGATAATCTATAAGAGAGAACCAGTTATCTTTAACCTTCCAATCAATCATATCATCATCGACTTCAAAGGTTTTATGACAACCTTGACAGTTTACCTTTAGAATAGCCATAATTACACCTCTTGGTCTACAATTTCGACAATCTCTCGTAAAGCGTCTAAAGCAGTTTGAGATTGTCGTACTCTCCCCAGTCCAGAAATACGCTGAACAATTTCCTTAATGTCCATAAGAGCACGCTGAGTCGATTCAAGGGTTGCTTCATAGGATTCAAGTTCATACTTAGTAGCGTCTAAATCGTCTTGAATGTTAATAGGTTTTATGCAATTCTTGAGTTCTCTAAGAAAATCGCCACCCATATATTGATGAATATAATAGTAGCAATCTTCAAGGTCTTGAATAATTGCTTGACCACCATTCTTAATTGGTATTACTGTCATTCTTTCACCTCCGCTCTCCTGTTCCATGCTTCAATCACTTTTTCGACAGCACTGGTTTTGTAACATTCACTGTCTACCAAAACCTTTGAAGAAGCGCGACATTTAGTACAAAGCACTCTTACGCCGTTATTTACAAACAACCTCGCTTCTCCACCGCAGAATGGGCACGGTTTCAGTTCAATCATTGCTTGCCCTCCTGTTCCATGCTTCATGCGTTTCGTTATACGGGTCGCTTGACCATTTTTCCTTAAACTTAAAAGTTGTCCCACAACCTTTGCACTTTAAGTCCAATGTCATAATGTGCTTCCCGTAATTGCATAAGCCGCCATGCTCTTCAACTTCTCCACCGCAAAACGGGCAAGGTTTCAGTTCAATCATTATTGATTGCACCTCCGTCCATCTTCGCGCCACACCACGGGCAGATAGGGTAAATCTTTTTGTCTCTCCATCTATACTCTTGATGCATTACCTCATTACCACAAACAGAACAATCATAACAAAAATTGCTATTCCTCCAGTGCGGACGCACCCAATCGCCATGCACCACCGGCACAACATCAGCGGCAGGAATTTTCTTCAACTCTCTCGCTGATTTCCATACAGCTTCATAAGCCGAGCGTGTCGGAGCTTTCCCTGCAAGATCGGTTATAGCATCAAATGCAGCTTCACGGTCGATATATTCAGCCATTGTCAGCCCTCCTGTTCCATGCTTCTTTTGCCTTTGGATAGGCGTTATAGCAAGGAATTTGTGCGTGACACTTCTCGCAAATGATATAAGGTCTAAAATATAGGTATTCCACCGAGATTCTGTTGCTCCCGCAGAACGGGCAAGGTTTCAGTTCAGCCATTGTTAGCACCTCCGTCCATCTTGGCACCGCAGTTGGGGCAGTAATTTGCATATTGAAAACCATGGTCGAAAATCTCAAACATATGGTTATAATCAAATCGGCAATGGCACGCGGAGCACTCGTACTCAAATTCTTCTTCGTGCCAAATCCAGTGTCCATACACTACTGGCGCAACATCAGAAACATTTTGACATTCCTCCAAACACTTCAGAGCCTTATGAATGCCACCACGCATCGCCATACCCTGTGCATACGGTTTTTCGCGCATAAGTTCATACGTTGTGGCAGGAACAGTCAGTGGAATGCTATCTCTGATTTCCAGTAACTTGTTCTTATATTCATCGTAGTTAATCAGTTTCATTATCCACACCTCTATCCATTTTAGCCCCACAATTAGGGCAGTAGTCGGTTGGTGAATTATTAGGTGCATCGCATTCCGAACAGTAGAAGTTAATCCATTCTTTACACCCATTCTGAAAATAAAAGTGCTCCTTGCTTTCATCCCACCGCCCATGCCGAACAGGTGTAACATCAGCAGTAGGAATATTGTCAAGGAAATCTTGAATATCTTGTCTTGTCTTGAAAGCGCGTCTTGGTAACACTTCTGTTACTGCGTCACATTCAATATCTACATATCGTGCCATACTTATTCCTCCTTCGGCTCATAACCGTATCTGTAACTTTGTAACTCCATTGTACCATCATCTTCATTGATTGTCAAGATTTTTTGTAGCTTGTGAGGGAAGATACTATTCTTGTAAGACTTGACGCGGAATGTATCTTCGTTACGATAACCAGTAAGGACAAGACCTTGACCACGAGTAAACCAGCTTGTGTCCATTACGGTTTTTGTGCCGTCTGCGTGCTGTTCGCTAAATTGGGCTTTGTAAAATGGATAGCTGTGGCTATCGAAACGAGCCTGTACTACATTGTTATTAGAATCAAGCACAGTAATAGTTGAATGAGCGTCATTACGCGCTATCACCGTACCCATAATTCGGCTAAGCTGATACTGTCGCCACTCACGCTTGCCGTACTTCTTAGTAACAAACACTGGCTCAGTAGGCAACTTATCAAATGTAGTAACATTGTATCTATCAGCGTCAATGCAAGCCAATTCATGCTCATTAGAGTAATAGGACAGTGCTTCAAAACTCCAATGATTGACGTTCATGTTAGGCAATTTATCACGCATACGAGCCTTGATAGATTGTTCGTTATACATCTTTAGGAACTCTGGCTGGTTAATATAAGCCTTTAGTTCTTCAGTGACGTTCTTGAATAGCTTCTCAAGCGACTTATCCACAACAAGCGTTCTGCCTTCTTCGTCATACCACCAATCTACGTTCTCTTCAAGTTGACTACGACACATTGAATCGAAGTAAACTAATGCTCGTTCGTCAAGCCAATAGATTTTCTTTGACTTGAACTTAGGATGATTACCATAGAGGAATTGCTTTGAGCAAACGTATTTTTTGAAGGCAAGTGGCATGGTAAGGGTGTTGGGTAGCTTACAGCCAATGCGTTGTAATTCAGCTAAATTAGCAGTGGTAAGCGTTTGTTTGCGAGGTGTAGAAAGAGCGAAGTACGCTTGCATAACGCGCATACGGTCAGGACAGAACTCATCAAAACAGCCAGCCTTGATTAGTTGGATAAACTTGGATGGTGTGATAAGTGTGCCTTGGTACGAGTTGCGTGTATAGAAATCGCGGAAAGAAGTGTAAGGGCGGTTTGCGATAATTTGTTGAGCAATTTCTGCGTTAATGGATGAGATACCGCCTAAACCGAAAAGAATAGTGTTATTTGCTTCATCAACACCAAAAGACATTTCTGCGTGATTAGCTGGCGGTGGAGCAACAACAATACCATTTTCTTTAGCTTTATACACAGAACCCGCAATTTTGCCATAGTCTGTGGTATTAGCCACGTTATTACGTTCATCTTCTACGCCAGCTTGAGTAATTACGACAGCGGCGTTCCAATAAATTTTAGGAAACTTATAGTAAAGATTTAGTTCTTGCAGACATTCGGTGCTGTACTCGTTTGAATGACTAAAGTCAAAGGCGTAAGATTTAGACATTTCAATTTGCACTTTCCACAGATAGTCAAGAAAAGCCTTTGTTCTACCGCATTCTGCACCCTTACGATACAATCTTTCTTCGGTTTCAGCAAGTGCTTCGGCGTTCTTCTTTGCAACCGCCTTACGCGCCTTATCCGATTCTTTTAGATTGAAGTTACAAACACGCTCATCCATTAGCACACTCATCATGGTACTTTGAGCAATCATAAGACCACAATAGTTGCCAAGTAGTTCTTTAAGGATTTCTTGTTCTTCTTGCGGAATACCATAATTGGTCATATCTTGATACCATTCATTGATATTCTTGCGATAGCGAACATACATATCCATAGGCTGTTCACCGTCAGCAACAGCAAGACGCATTAGACCATTGGCAAGCGTAAGTTCAGTAAGATTCTGAGCACCGATTTTACGCAATGCTTCTTTACCTGCCTTAGAATCATACTGAAACGCAGAAGCCATAGTAGGTAGTAAGTCCCACATTTCTTTTGTCGTCTTATCAAGTTTGTCGTAAGACAAATAATAATTATAAGTATCTCTGAGTGAACCCTTATCTTCAATTTTACCATTCTTTAGCAGTAGTTCCATGCACGTTCTAATGGTTTGTAGACAGTCGATAGACAACAGGTCGAATTTAAGGTCGCCCGCATATTCTGCATCATGTAAGTTAAATTGACTGCATACCGCACCATTGGATGACACCATAAAACTGCCTGTTTCTGTAAAGTCATTTTTTGTCAAATTTAGTGCGCCAGCATGAACGCCTGAAGAAACAATCATACCTTCAAAAGCAAGCGCGGTTTCAAGCAATCCGTCATATTTCTTTACTTCAGCAATAAATTCTGGCACAGGCTCTCTATTCTTTTTTTCGTTGCCGTATAAACAATCTTTGAGAGAATAAATAGAGCCACGGACAGTAGGAATTAAAGATTTAATGTATCCCACTGTATCAGCAGGAATATTTAACCCTGTAGCCGCTCGTTCCAATGCTGTTTTTGCCGATAGTCTACCCCATGTTACGCATTGGCATGTTCTACGCCATCCAAAATAATCTTTAAGGGCTTGAATAATACGTTCTTTCTTAAAACTTTGGATATCTATGTCGATATCGAAAATGCTTTCAGAACGAGCAATGGAACAGAAACGCCACCAAGGATAAAATTCTTTTGTCTCTGGGAGCATAGGGTCAATGCCTGTGATGTTCAATAGCTTATTAGTAAGATAGCAACCAGCCGAACCACGACCAATACCAACATAGCTATCGCCTTCAGTCCAAATAAGGTCTACTACCTTTTGCACGACAGTAAAGTAATCTGCCATACATTCACCATCAAATGCTTCGCCCAATCCTTTAACTTGCTCCATTTCAATGTTAATCTGTGCAAGATATTCTTCGATATTCACGGGATGAATATTATTATATTCGTATAGCCCTTTTTCTACTTGATAATAGTAGTACCGTTCATTGAGTGTGCCTTCAGTAGCATAGTATTTTACAAAAGGAAATTTATCATAATAGTCCTTATAGTAATGCTTAATTTCAAATTCTGGAATCTTAGGCAATGCGGGTACACGAGTAGTCTTTTTAATGGTGATAGGCTGAACCTTGTCAGCAATCTGATTGGTAGTATCAAACAATACGTCAATCATATCATCATCAAAGCCGCTTACATACATTTGTTCTCTAAGTTCTTGCGGAGTAAACAGATAAGTAGTCTGATAAAACTTCTCAGGCTCACGAGAATCACCGCCGTCTTTAGACTTTAGAAAAGCCGTGTGAATCTTTCTATCTTCTGGGCGCATGAAGTGAGAATCAGTGGTAACAATAATAGGAATGTTTAACTGCTCATGCAACTTCCACAATGAATTGTTGACCTTAATCTGTTCTTCGTTATCTTCCCAGCAAGGCTGACATTCAAGATAGAAATTGTCTTTACCAAACGTTCGCCAATTCCACTGAATAAATTCTTTGGCTTTAGCCGTATTGCCAGTAAGAATACACTTAGGTAAGAACCCGCCGATACATCCCGTGCTAACCGCCAAATGACCCTTATCTTTGCCTACGACTTCTTCAAAGTCTGAATAGAAACTCGGTCTACGCAACTGACCTTTGTAAGTATAACTTCTAAGCCATGCTCTTGCAGATAATTCATACATTTGCTTTAGACCAATCTCATCCAATACAATTACCAAATAGTGCCAATAGTATGGACGGTCGTTTTCGCTAAAGCGTAGATTATCTTCTTCTTCTGATAGTAGATAGAACTCATTGGCAAAGATATGCTGAAATGGACGCTGTTTGTCCAAAGCATTGTATGCTTTTTCAAGTTCTACATATCCACTTACAGTTTGGTGGTCTGAAATAGCATAACCTCTCAGACCATTTTCATAGCACCAGTTTACACATTTAGGGATATTGCAAATAGCGTCAGCAAAACGAAGAACAGCAGAACTGTATTCACTGTGATTGTGTAGTGAAGTATATGTGTTAATCATAATATTTTAGTCCTCTTTCTTGCCATTCTTTAGGCATTTTAGTAACCCTGTTAAGCCAACGCCAAACTGTTGGTGGATTCATAACTCTGCCAAGATTGCTTACTTGATAGAATCCTTCATAACCTACAACGTTTTTCCAAATTTCTTCCAATATCAACCCCTCCTTAAAACAAAAATGGGAATAGCTTTTCACTACTCCCATTCTATCACATATCTATTTACTTGTCAACAAGTAAAATTTCAATTTCTTCGTCATCGTCATTTTCGATAGTCTTAATTCCCATGCCTTCACGAATATTCATTGATTATACCTCCAACAGCTTATGCGTCAACGTCCAATTATAACGCCTTACTTCAGCGCACTTCTTGTTATATTCTTCTCGTGCTTTCTTGCTACGAGCATAATTGTCTGGATATTTAGGTCTGTCCATCAGCATTTTCTTATTACAGCACTCGCTATCTACATATACTTTGCCATCACGAACCCACAGTTCCTTTTTAGCAATGTTACCTACCTTTTTGAAAGCGTCCAGATACTTCTTTCTATCGACACCAAAACCCTTATACTTCAGATACTTGCACGCTTCGCACACAGAATATTCTTCATCGGACAGTGCCAACCTTTGTTCAGCACAAAACTGCCTATAAGCAATATACTTTTCACACGCTTCATAGGTAGAGAACATCTCGTTCTCATAGCATTTAATGCTATCAGCAAGGCTCTTGCCAAAGAATCCAGTATCATGTGCTTGAAACTTCTCAGTAAGGATATAACCATTGCCGTCCTTTTTAACGTCATAGTCAACATAGAATACGTTCTTGTAAGAAATTGGTACAAGCCAACCCTTAACAAGATACTGATATATACCTTCTTTATCACGCCAGTTAATAATAGCCTTCTTGCTCTCGGGGTAAGCCCAATGCTCTTCACGCTCATAGGGACAATGCGACTTGTAGGTAAATTCCTTTGCGCTGACCTTACAAGATACCTGCCCAATTTCATACCAAGGCTTACCATTGATGTAAGTTTCGATGTTAGGCACAATACGCTTTAGACCTTCGTCAGTTAAGTAAACGCACATTGGCTTAACATTGCCACGAGTATAGCTGAAATTTTTTGCATCATCACAAATGTTAGGAATATAATAGATGTTCTTCTTTACGATTTCCATAGTTTTCACTCTCCTTATGTAACTATTGTATCACAGCTCTAAAGAACTGTCAAGATAAATCTTAATCAATCCTTTCTTCAGCCGTGCCAAAGTCAGTAGTATATACCACTTTTTTAACGCCCAAACTCTTAATCATCTTCATGCACCCAGCGCACGGTCTTGCCATGCCATTCTCACCATCACATTTTCTCTTACGAGCAACATATACCGTTACTTTAGACCACTCAATTTCTTCGTTAAGTAGTGGGGCAAGCGCGTGTATCTCTGCGTGAAGATAATGCGGTTTATCATCTTCTGGGAAACGCTCTCTATTATATTTCTTCTGTAAGGGATGGGTCTTGCAAGTATTGAACGCTGTGTTAAGCACCGTGTTCTTCTGCGCTACTACACAGCCCATATGGTATCTGCCATAGTCACTGCAATCAGCAATAGACAAGGCATGAGCCAGCATTTTCTTATCGTTCTTGTTCATATCAACTCAACCACTTGATTACGCTACACAAGAAAAAGAACCCAAAGGATGATGGTGAACAGAGAAGTAAAAATGATAATGCCCCAATTCCGAAGGGTGCAATAATTCTCATCAAGGATTGCATATACTGCATTTACAGTCGCAACAATCATTGCAAATAGGACAAAAGCAAACAGAACAAACATTTATAATTTCACCTCACAATTAGCACACAAAAAGAATAACCCATGCAACCATGCACAGCAAAACAATATACCATTCAATCCAGTTCCCCCAGAACAGTACAGGTGTTTGGTGCTTTCTAAGCCAATACTTCATGTCTTTATATACATTGTATGAACTAAGACCAAAAGCAAGCAAGAGAATTGGAACAACAGCCCAACGAATAAACTCTACGAAAACCTTATCATTACCCATCATTATCACTCCCAATCAATCAGTACTTCGATATATCTCATTCTACACTGGTCATTCGGCACATCACCAGACACGACCCTATATCCCTTTTGCTCAAGCGCTCTCATAAGTCGCTGTTCAGCCAGTACAGAAATGAGGTTAGCGTTATACACAATACGAGGATTGACCGCTTGAGCATCGTTAATTCGCTTCATCATTTCAATGTGCATAGTGCTCTTGAGATAAGAGTAACCGCTTACGTCCTTGAAGCCCTGCTTACCCTTAGATAGATTGTTAAAGATACCGATATTCTTACGAATCATCTTCATATATTCTTCCTTAGTCGGAAGTACGTTATAACTGTTTGCCATGATTATTCTCCTTTATTTACGTTCAACATGATAGTTCATACCTGCTCTAAAAGATTCAATCAACAAATCCTCAATCTTAAACTTTGCTTTCATAAAAACAACCTCCTTTGTTTATGTATCAATGATACCACATAGGAGGTTGCCTGTCAAGGGATTTTATGAAATTTTAATAACTAATTTATAAAAAAGCAGAGGTTTGAATCTTAGTAATCATGTTGCTTAGAGCAACAGCAAGTTCTTGCCTTGTTACTTGCTTATTGGGATTGAACTTACCGTGATTATCGCCCTGCATAACACCGTACTTTGTTACGATTTCAACAGCGTCACGCGCCCAATCGTAAACATTGTCCTTATCTTCATACATCGCCAGCGGGTCTTTCTTTAGGTAAACGCAAAATGCGCTATCAACCTTGCGATTCTCAGAAGGATTATTTACAACCTTGCCGTTGTGTAGCTTTCTTACGCTACCACCGCCATCAAGGTTCATAGCATAAACTGCATGATATTGTAGAAAAATTGCAGTCATTTGCTCAAAAGTCATACCGGGCTTATCTACGGTCAACACAAGAACATTACCAGTTTCAGTAACGCCAATAGCGGTACGAGCCGTTCTGTAGTTCAGCGTTTTGGCATTGCCATATTCCTTGTTTGCCTTGCCGTCAATAACCAACATAGGATAAGCGGTCATAAAGTCGCGCCATTCTTTCTCGTTATCCTTGCCATACTGTAGCGTCTGCGCCTTATAGCAAGTAGTACCCATGCCTACAAAGCCATTCTTATAGTTTTGCTCAGCGTACATAGACACGAACGACATGACATTGTGCCCTGTTTTCATATCAAACAGACCGCCATTTACCATGATATTCGGCTTGTTCCCGGCACGATTATAGTAATGCTCAAGCATCTCTGTCGGCTCTGCCAGCTTACAGAACCTTACTTCTTGAATGCTGTCAAAAGGGATAATATCAAGCTGTGTGTATTCATTTACACGCACAGTCTGAAAAGGCATATATTCATTCAAAACAAATCTCTCCAATCGTCATCGTCAGCAAGCGACTTAACCTTGCTCTTAGGCGCAATCTCGTATTGTTGAATCATAGCTTGAGGATAGTAACGACCGTTCCATTCGTTTGTACAAAGGGTTACTATTGCTTCAAACGTAAATTTGTCGTACTTTTCCCATTCAGCGGATTGTTCTTCGCTTAACCTAAACTTGATAAAATCTACGCCGTAAGCACTGATTTTACCTGTAGTTGTTTTCTTTCTGAATAGGCGAACCCAGTTCTGATAGCAAGTAAACTTGACATAAAACGTAGGTTCAACAACACCGCTACCTGCGCTACCCCACATATCTTTATATTCTTCACAGTTCATGCAAAGCGGAAGATTGATTTGCTGTGGAGACAACTTTGCTGTCACATCTATTGTATCACAAATCACATCATTTGTCAAGTGTGAATCGAGATATTTTAGAAGTTTTTTTAGATTGGCTTTAGGCATGATTAAGCCAGAAGCGCACTCGTGACCTTCAGCTTTGGCAAGTCGTGATTCATTGATGATACTTGCAATGGGGAAAGGTGAGCGCATACTACCAGAGTATTGTGTTGGATTGACTGGGCGTAGGATGAAAGATGGCTTATTCACAAACGATAACATCTTATTCGCTACTAACCCAGTATAGTTAGCTTGCTCATTCTCAATAAATCCAACAGCGGCTTTATGCTCGTTATCCATATCTTCGCTGACCTTAGACATAATCTCGTCTACAGCCTTGCGCTGTTCGTTTACAGCCTTGCGAAGAACGGCAATACCACCTGCCATATTACATTCGCCAACAAGCGACTCAAAGAAAATTCGCTTGCCTTCTTGGTCGTTACTGCGACATAGAGCATTGATTGGGGGAATGCAACCGAATGAAAAGCCGTGTGGGTCTGTTTCGCCCTTGTAATTTAGCGTCTGTACAAGTTCATTTAGTTCTGGCGCGTAGTCAAGATTCTTAATTCCGTCTATAAAATATGCTCGGTTTTCAAGACTTGTCATATCACATACATCGCTAATTAAGCTAACGGCGATAAAAGGTGTATATTCTTGATAAATTCTAATCTCGGTAATTGGGTCTAAATAAAGTTCACCATATCGCTCAATCAACTTAAAGGTAACACCTGTACCTGACAAAGCTGTGTTTAGTCCATTACCGAGATGATGATTGACAACAGTAGCATAGTTATTACTTGTAGGCGTAGTTTCGTGATGGTCTACACAAATTGTATACACACCATTTTCCTTCAGCGTCATACAAGGTTCATTATCGGAACTGCCAGCGTCAGGAATGATTAGTAGTTTTGCGCCAGAATCAATGACTTGTTGTACCATGTTTTCTTCTGGTGCTCTTAAACCATGTTGCTTCGCTGTATGGAATAGAACTTGAATTTTGTCTTGAGGAACGTCAAGGCACTCTTTTAGAAATTTGTACATTATTGCGCTTGAACACTGACCATCGACATCCGCATCGCATAAAATCGCAACTTTTTCACCCTTTTCAACCGCTGTCTTAATCTCAGCACAAGCGTCATCAATGTTAGGATAATCGCCAGCATAATCATAGCAATAAGCCACATCACCATTACCAGAGAGGTCGATATAACGCTCGACCTCATCTGCCTTCACGCCACAAGCGACAAGATATTCACGAATGAAATCTCCTGTGACTTTATTTAAGAGTGGGCGTACCTTCATACGTTCACACCTTCATGCTTGAGATAATCACAAATCGGGATAAGAGCTTTGTAGTCGGGATTAAGTTCACTCATATTAAATAACCTCCTTGGTTTGTTTGTGAGTACATTGTATCACATACCAAGGAGGTTGTCAATAGAAATTATGAAATTTTATTAGTCTTTCTTTGGAACAGTATAAGACTTAGCATTAGTGCTATCGCCCATACCAAGCACACCATTCTGTGTAGTTGGGTCAACAAGCGCGTTCCATACGTTGACACAGACAAGGAAAAGACAGTAAGGATTACTAATAGTACCCTTTAGCACATTTAGAACCCCACTCCAAGTTGTCACATCTGCCGCCGTTAGACCTGCATAAGCAAGTGCGGTAGCAAACGCACCAAGAATTACATTTATCCAAAACGCATAATTTTTAACTCTAATCTTTAGATTCATTACTCTTCACTCCCATACATACCCGCTCTATCGTTAATAACAAGAACTCGTAGCAAATCTTCGCTCAAATCAAGACCCTTGCCATTGCCCTTGAGATAGCCCTTGTCTACCAGCTTCTTAATAGTTGCCTTGCCCCAGTCTGGAACTTCAGCAACACTATTATATACCTTGTTATACTTGTCATATACTTGTTCAGCAATCTTGCCAGCAATCTTCTTTGCTTCGGACTGAGCAATAGCTGCAGTTTCTGCCTTAGTCATGTCATTCTCCTTATTCTTTACCATATTTAGGAAATTAGTCCACTGTTCATAATGTAGCACGAAGGGTTCTGGACAATACTTATGCGTAACATGATAATGCATACACACATGGTTAATATCAATACCATACTGTTCCATTAGCCACTGAACCAGCTTTACAGTGCGCTTCTGGGTTTCCATAGTAATTACATACTCGCCGTTCTTCCAATCACTACACATTTCAATACCAATGGAATTAACGTTGCGACAGCTATTGTAATAATAGCCCGTTTCACTGCCACAATGCCATGCTGTATTAGCAAGGTTTACAGTCTGCCAAATCTCGTTCTCATCAACAAAGAAATGTGCGCTTGCATTAAGCCCACCGCAACGAGCGAAATAATCAGCATTGTTCTTTGCAGTATCACCCTTACCAGCAGTAAAGTGAATAACAATCCATTGAATCTTATGCTTTACGCCATTCTTAGTGCGACCATACATGAAATTAGAATCATTACATTGCTTAAATTGAAAATAAGGTTTTTCTGCCATTATATCACTTCCTTTAGAGAAAGGGGAGAGATGAACTCTCCCCTTGATAATTACTTATGAAGCAGACCGTTTTCTTCCAGTAGCTTACGATAAGGAATGCTCAGAAGTTCTGGTACACCAGTCTTTTCAGCACGCCACTGAATGTAAACGGCACGAGCAAGGTCGTCATGCTTGATGTTGTGGGCGTTATCCCACTTATCGAGTTGAACTCCAATATCTCCTTCAAGTTTTGCGATGTGTCGATGTTGTAGTTTGTAGTTGTACATAATTTTTTCTTCCTTTCTTTAATGAAAAATGTTATTTTAAGAAACTTGTAAAACTGCGATATAAGGAGACAACGCAACAACAAAATTATATCCTGCACTCATGGGAGACTGATATTGAAAATCAATATAATATTTTTTATTACTTGCGTCATATCCTGCTTCGTCAGTAGGGTTGTAATGATTTATTCCATCCCATGTATAATTCATAGGTGAAGCGAGACCTCTTGCAAGTGTCATATTCTTACCAAGAGGAATATCAATATTAACTTGAACCCTTAAATCTTGATAGGCTTGAAAAACTGTGCCTACAGGCAAAATATATAAATAATAACTTATACCGCCAAATTCTTGATATTTTATTACGGTAGTAGGCTGACTAACTATACCATTCATTGCTCAAATTCCTTTCTGAGCAATGAGAAGGAGGTGAAGGATAAAAAGTCAAGACAAAGTGCCTAATTCAAGATACTTAAAATAGGGTGAAATTGAATTATTATAATAGTTTTCAACCTTGAAATGCCCCTCCCCGAAATAGAACCACACCGCAGGACTATTTTCGCCAAAGGCACCATACGAGAACTCTATTGCTTCCTTAAAAACACTCACTTTACCAATCATTACGCTGTTGTCGGTCATCATCAGCTTAAAATATAAACTCGCATCTGTTGTTGCAATTTTTACAACTGAGCTACCTTCTGCTACATCTTGATGAATAGCACTCTTAAAATGAATTGTTCCTTCTACACCCTTACCTGTTACAATTCCATCCATCAGCCGACACTTCCCTTCGTGCCAGCCATCTCATTGCTCATATTAAATTTTAGGAGAATGCTAACGCATTGCCCCCCCCCAGTCGAAACTGAGGTTGACTTAATGTTAAACATAATGTTCTCCTTTTTGTGTAGTTATATTTGAGCAATGAGTAGGGAATTATTCTAACAATCCAAAATCCACTGAGAAAATATACAAAGACAAATTATTATTGTTAAAACCCAAACCAACATGTTCTATTCCTTCATCATTAGTATAATCTATGCTAAACGAAGGAGAGTAGTCGCCTGAACTATTTCTAAAAGTAAAATAATTAGTACCTCTTAAAGTTTCATACTTAAAAATGCTAATTTGTCCATATAAATCAACGATTTTAACATATGGCGCAATCCTGTCTATAAGAAAGTTAATCCAGAACGTATTTAACGCATCGCCTTTATATGATTTTTTACTCACGAATGTCAAAGCATTAGCAGTAAATGGTTTATTAACAATCCCATTCATACAGTCACCTGCTTTCGGTGACTCACATTGCTCAAATATTCAGTTGTTAGGGAGTTATTGCCCCCCCCAAGTGAAACATAAGTTCACTCAGAGAAAACTTGATACGCATGGTATCACTCCTTGTTGTTTAATTGAGCAACGTGTGTGATGTGATTAGGATTTTAGGAAGATAGTAATGAATCCCCACCAAAGATGTTGTGCGGTATTCAACTGTAGAGATTGTATTCCTGTATTATAATCAGTGAGTATATTCCAAATAGGGTTATATGCTTTTATAGCATCGTCTACAAATGAAGTTTGGTTAATTTCTTCAATTTGCTTTGTAGAATAAATTACTTTTCCTGTAAATATAGAATACCATACTGGTCTTTCTATATAATTACTACTTACTGGCGAGGTTGGGTTACCACCAATACAAAGAATCTTGTAATTGTCAGCAATATTTTCTCCGCTAATATAAGGATATTTTAATGTGGTATTACCGTTCTGTCCTAAACGCACAGCAATAATATCATCAATATTGATACTTATATCAGCCTTTCCAGCCAACTTCTGTATAATTCCATTCATCACGAACACCCCTTTCGGAGTGCGCCAATCCTGTTGCTCAAAGGAAAGGCGTTAATGACCATTAGAAGGTCAGAAGAACGCCCCCCCCAAGTTAAAGCGAAGGTTCATAATTTTGTTCTCCTTTGTTTAATTTTGAGCAACATTAGATGGGTGGTTAAATTGATTTTAGATAGATTCCGCAAGCGGTAATAGGGTACTTACCTTGTGTTGTGTCAAGAAAATACTGTAAATCATTTCTGCTTGTATTCTTTTGACAAATAACGTGTGTTCCTCTGGAATCATAGTCTATTTCTTTAAGTAATGTTAGACCACCACCAAGATGATAATACTGTATTAGATAAGCCTTGTTATCCATTGTATTATCTACTGGCGACCATAAACTTGCAAAAGTAATAAGATAAAATTCGTTTGGCAAATCCCAATACACTATATCGTCATAATAATAATAAATTGCATGGGCTAAAGAGATATGCAAAATATTATCTTCAGACAAGTCCAATCCAGAAGTGGCAAGATGTTGAATCAATCCATTCATCAAGCCACCCCCTTGAGGGTTAGCCGAGGACTGTTACTATATATGTTAAATTGTTTGTGCTGAATGTAACTGAATTTTCGCTCCAAACAATGCCGGATAACATAATATATTGTCCCGGACCGGAAATTCTCTCGCAAGGTTTGATTCCCAATCCAGCGCCGTCCATTTTCGTACTTACAAGAACAACTTTGGGCACAAATTCCGTGGTAATCGTGTATTTTTGGATGCCAGTAATTTGCACTGGTTCTGACATCTTCACAAATCCAGAACCGTTCACGATTCCTTCTACTTCTTGAATAATCTTTCCATCCATTAGTACGCCCACCTCTCTTGTTGCTCAACCGAGAGGTAAGCATCGGTGGGCTTACTTGGCGTATGCCCCCCCCCAGTGACGGGGAGTTTTAGTCTTAATCATATGTATTCTCCTTACATATTGTCTACAATTTCGTGCATCTTATCTTCTAAATGAATTGCAACGAACGATAGTAGCGCCCATGCAAAACAAAAGAATAGATTGCATTGTCCAAAAAAGAAGGTAAATGGTAAATGGCTGTAGTCCCACACGCCCATGTGCAGGATATTGTTCAGCACAATACCAGTCAATCCTTCAAGAACCGTGATAACCACAGTTCCAATTACTACTTGTTGCCATTGCTTGAATTGGTGTTTTCCTTCATTTAACAGTCCTACAATGACGAAACATAAGCCGCCGAGAACTGCCATAGTCCAGTTGGTTGGTTTGCCCTTCCAAATGGTTTCGATGGCGAAGTAAATCCCGCCACCCATCACACCAAACAACGCATGAACAAGTATTGAATTTAGTTTATGCTTCATAGCTTTAAGCCAACTTAGCAAGCATGGCGTCCATCTGAGCCTTTGCAGAAGCCAATACCTTAACTTCTTGCTCTGCCAGCTTACCAGTTAGTTCGGTTGCAAGAGTAATCGCCTTAACGGTTTCCTTATCTTCACAGCTATTAGCAAACTGCCGCAAAAGATTGCAATGTGTGGTCAGTTTAGTAATGAGCGTTTGCATTGCTACATACAAACTAACAATATCAGCCTTTGGATAAATCACACATTCCTTGCCGTCAGCGTGATAAGGAAATTCCTCAACGCCCATAACAACTGCATTAAAGATGTTGCCAATGTTGGCTTGGTCGTTTGCTGTTAGGCTGAAATGCTCATCGCCGTAAGAAGTCTTAACATCAACACCAGCGTAAATAGTCTGCTCAGTAGTATCATTGAGTGACTTAATAGCTTCTGCACGAACTTCTTCAATGGTCGGCTCATATGGTGTTGGCTCAACTTCTTCGTCTACATTGATATGAACAGCGTTACCTGTACACTTCCATACCTTGTAATCAGCCTTTTCATATGCCACCAGTAGCTTGTCATCGTCAGAAGTGAACATTAGTTCATCGCCAAGTTCAATATCGTGATTGCCGTTAAGATACATGGTACATACCTTATCGTTCAGCATACCAGTAACATTGTTATATGTCTTACCATTAGTTAGTAGTTTCATTACTGCACCTCACCTACAACTTGAACAGTAAATCCTACTTGCGGAGCGGAATTACCACTTGTAGTAAGAGTTAGTGTGTTGTTGCCTGTCTGACCATAGTCTGCAAGCAAAGCGAACGCGGTCTTTTCATTTGCCGCTGTTGCTGAGTCAGAAGATGGTAGAAGATAAATGATTGGCTGATAGCGCATTGTTTCAGCAAGACCTTGAATGGTCTGTGTCTGCTTGTAAACACTGCCTTGCTGTGTCCAGCCAGCCTTCGTAAAGGTTGCAGTACCGAACACTGTTTTGCCAACTTCAAGGTTGGTTCGTGCTCCAAGCGCCGTAGTAGCACCAGTACCGCCATCGGGGATTGAAACTGGGGTGGAAATACCCTGTCCCAGTATACCGCCAAAACCCATACTTTGTCACTTCCTTTTCTATAAATTTAGGCGAATCTCTCGCCTTTGATATTGGCATTATACCACATCCTTATACACTTGTCAAGGGGTAAATTGTAAATAATTTGTTAATTATTCAGAATATCAATCGTTCGCGCTTCATACAGCTTTTGCCATGTCTGAAAGTCACGGTCTACTGCATTTTCTTTGCGCTCAAGCAAACCCAAGCTATCCCACACAACGTCAACTTGTGCAAGACCAGACCATAGTTCGGCTTGCTTCATAATCTTATTGTTCCATTGCTCAAACTCTGCGTCTGTACCGCCAGTAGCGTCATTATCTACAATAAGAACAACATGATTAACACCCAACTTCAGCAGTTGATTCCTGCGCTGTAAGCCAAGCTGTGAGCCAAACATAGCGACTGCTGTTGATTGTGAGCCAAGAAAACTATGTAATTTGAGCACAGCTTTCTCGCTTTCGGCAATCATTACAGTACCAGTACGCTCTATTTCATATTGGTTCTGCGCCAATCCATATAGAACTGCGTTAGTAGGGAACTTATAGATAGTGCCATCCAACAGTTGCAAAGGTCGATATTTACCATTTATTGCATTTTCACCCCAATACCTACAGCGAATCCCTACTAAGTCATAATTTTCATTAAACACAGGAATAGTCGTTCCCCATTCTCGCCCATACCAGCCGATACGAAACAAGGCTTGCGTTTCTTCGCTTATACCTTCATTCACCCATGCTTGACACGGTGTATTGGGTATAGCGTCAAGAATAGAAGTGTCGTAAGTTGGCAATAAACTACCGCCATTTCGCACTGTAATGAACTTCTCAAGTCCAGACCAATCCGTGATATTAGGGTTGGCTACACGCTGAACTTGAGAAGATTCAATACCAGTAACATCAAGAATGTAATTTACTGCGTCTATGAAAGAACAAGGTTGCTTTAGTAGAGATAATCGTGTTTGTGTTAGTGAGATAATGTCGTAGCTTCTTGAAGAAGAATAGCCCAAATACACGCCAGTATCTTTATACCAGTAGAGTTTAGGTGAACCCTTCAAAGCGTCTACATTCTTATCGCCTGAGTAATATACTATTTGATGTTTATTCTCAGTAAAGATAGGAATACCCAACGACTTCATTATCTTCTTGTGGTCATCAATAGTTAATCGGGCTTTCAGAGCCTTAGTATTTATCTTAGCCATTTCCAGCCCGTCCTTTACTTACTCAATATCTGCTACATAATATCCTTTGGCTACATAAAGGTGAATCCCATCGTCCGCGTTAAGCGCAAACAAAATAGAATTGCCACAAGCGACAAACTTTAGCGATTCATCTGGGTGAGCAAGGAAATAATCAATGACTTCACGAATCCAATCGTTAATCTCTTGGTCACTCTGCTGAACACCACCATTAAAATCATAAAAATCTTCTGGAAAACGCGGTGGGTTGCTTAGTGAGAATGTTTCTGCACAAAAACCATTACACTCAGGGCAAATCACATATGCGTTGTTGTGAATATCGCGCTGTACGTCATCACTATCGTACTCAAATTCACAACCACAAATAGGACAAGTTACACGCTTTGTCACAATTTCGCGTGCGGTACTCTTAGTATCACCGTGCTTAATTACCTTCATTTTCATCCTCCTGTTCTTCTTGCGAAATGCCATAAGTTACAATAAATTCCTTTACTGCCCTGGCAAATTCGTCAATCTCAGCTTGTGTAGTAGGGGTAACACCGCCGTCAAAACTTAACCGAATACATTCGCTTGCTTCTTTTTCAGAATAGCCAGCGTGCATTAGTACACGATAGCGTCCTTCGCCATCTTCACAAGAACTGTGCCCTACGCCAATGTAAATCTTCTCACTTGCAAGGAAAACCTGCAATGCGTCAGCGTATACGCCGTGAATACGAAGGCACACAATATCATTGGTGTAATCTTCTGCGCCAGATAGATACATTGCACTATGCTTAACGCCTTGTTCAAATAGCGCATTGCTAACAGCAATATCCCATTCTTCTGTACAGCGATGATTATAATGCACTACACTACGCATAAGTGCATAAGCTGTACTTGTTGCGCCATCAACGTCAGGAGTACCGATATAATCAATACCGTTCAGCCATTCATTAAATCGGTCGCTTACCCAAATAAAGCCTTGACCCTTTTCGCCATGAAATTTGTGAGCACTTGCGATAACACAATCGCAGAAATCTTCAAGGCGCTCTGGAATGTCATACTTGCCAATGCTTGCGGTCATGTCACATACAAAGAAGCCGTTAAGTTCTCGCGTCACAGTGCCAATATCAGCAACAGGGAAAACTTCGCCAGTGATATTTGAGACAAGCTGACAAAATGTAATAGGAATGCGATTATGCCACATCTTATCCTTTACAATATCTTTGTCTTTCAGTTCGTCAATACTGCAAATATAGATGCCTTTTTCGCCATTAGCAATACATTCATGTTCATAAGGCGAAGAAAGCAATGAATGCCATTTAATGTCATCTTCTTTACTTTTATCTTCGTCAGCGTCACTCATAGAATTGCTCCAAGCATCATCAATCTTATCAAATAGATACTTGAACATCCTACTTGCTGTACCGCCAAACACAACCTTGCCAGAACTTACGCCAAGGGAATGCTTTACGCTGTTTTCTGCGTTAAATAGCGCTTCACGGCTCTCAGCACCATAAGGTGTGTTAGCGTTAAGCCAAGTACAACTATAAGACGAGTACTTAGGGAAGGTGGTAGCCGCACTATCAAGATAAATCATTCGTCATCACCCCATGTATTCAGTTCAATAAACAAATCAGCAAGAACCATAACTACAATATTAACGCCCCAGAAGATAACGCTGAAGCCCATTTCTGCAGCAGAAACATTAACGGATAAATTTTCTGTCTGCATTGCCATATCAGCCAATTGGTACGCTGTTCTAATACAACCTACAAGCAGATAAATCAAAACAAAAAACCACATTATTCGTTTTCTCCTAAATCCTTAATCATGCAAAGTTGCTTAATATGCCTTACGCCGTCCCTGTCAAGAAAATAAGAATAGAACCAAATCTGATGACTGTATTCATAAGTGTACAAGAAGTGAATACTACCGTCTGCGGCGGTTACACTTTCACTTGCCAGTAGCTTGCCGTTTCTATCCAGAACTTCGGGTGACATGATAAGATAAGTCTGCTGTTCAGTGTAAACACGAGTTTCGTCATCATCATAAGCAATGGTATACTTGATAACAGGCGAACTCATGTAATCAATATCAACAACCCTGCCAATACCATGTGGCGTGACTACACTACAATAATTTTCATAACGAATGTTCATATTACTGTTCCTTCCTCCAATTAAACCAAGTTACATATCCCCAGCCACACGTTGCAATGCCCCATAGAGTACCAAGTAGAATCTGGTTTAGTTGAAACTTCATGATTGCTTCTAACAGTGTGGCAATGAAGCCAGCCAATGATAGAATCCTTAGTGCGATTTTCATAATTAGACCTCCTTAATAAAATAGGAAACGCTGTTCCTTTGTAATTATTGTATCACAGGAACAGCGTTTTGTCAATAAGGTTTTATGAAATTTTTACGATTGCAAATTTTGTTAAAATTGTTCTCATATTATAATTTTGGACATGAAATATTATTCTGTTGCCACCTATTGTACTATATACGAAATTTATATATTTCCAATAGCCTTGATTGTTTTGCATATAAACATAGAAATCTTCGTCAATCATTAAACTGCGTAAATTCAGTAGCATAGTATGATTATAATAATCTATAAAATAAAAATAATATTCTCCGCTATCGCGTTCTTCAGAAGAAATGCTAACAACCTGACCGTCATTTGTTATCATACCTAAATCACGAATCGTATCTATTGTAACAGTGTTGGCTTGCGCTTCTTGCTTGCCAGAAATAATTGCATTCATGCAATCACCTCGTTTCTGACGGTTAGAAGAAAGCTATTACGTCCAAGTATTTCCACTGATAACTGATAATTGAGGTTCTCGAAAGTTACAGTGTTTCCCGAACGTGTCAGCAATAATTTGCTACCTTGACCGCTTATAAAAACACCTATTTCCCCGCTTGATGGTAATGCACAAGCACCTGAATAACTGTTGTTTTGATAGGTTGTTGTTATTAGTAAAAACTGCGGAGAAGCGGGAAAAGAAATTGTTTGAGTCGAATGAATGGGAGAAGCATGAAACAGTTGTGCTTCTAATCCCACACTTCCAAGAACGTCCTTCATTACTTTTGCATTCATTTAATCTGCCCCCCAGTTCGTACTAAGGTTGACAGATTACAGCTTACATCACCATGTAAGCCCCCCCCAAGTGAAGCGGAGGTTTGGTAAATTAGACATATAAATGTCCTCCTTTAATTATATTATGAGGAAAATCCTCACTTTAACTTAGGTTTTGGGATTGATACAAATTTATTGTAAGAATCGCATACAAAAAAATCAGTATTACGCATAGTGCCCATGTCAAAATAATGAAATATCTTGAGTTTACGGTCTTGATATTCGCCAAATCGTGACTTGTGAATATATGTAATACGGTTAGGAACAAGCGTATTATTTAGCCCCTTTTCTCTTTGGTGCTTAATAAACGGTTCTACCAGCTTCATTTCTTTCGGTCTATCTTTAGCGGCTAATACAACACAACCAAAGTCAACCTTGGTTCGTGAAGCCTTGGAAGAAGAAATACAGCTTTCGTCAGGGAAATCTAATTGCTTCTCATTGCCATTGGTCTGCGTCATTGTAAGCAAGCCAACATTATACTTCTCTGCGTATGCTTTAAGGTCTGTTGCCAGTCCTCTTAAAGCCATATCTTCACGCGCTTGTACGCCTGTATTGGCACGATACTCCATAGACAACGCGCTGTTAAGCATCATATAGTCAAAGCAACCATATGTAGCACCATAGCCTTCTACACACTCTTTAATCTTACGGTCGATATTAGCCGATGTAAAATCAGGCATATCAATCAATCTAAGGTCGCAGTTCTTAATAATCTCTGCGGCTTTGATAACTCGCTTGCGTTCTTCATCAGTACATTTACCCATAGTAATTGTGTTTGACGGTACGTTAGCTATACACGCAAGAAACATAGGTTGCATCTCTGTACGTTGTGCTAACTCAGTGTGGATAAAGAATCCTGCGCCTTGATAATTGGGATTGGGGATAAAGTCTTGCGCTTCATCGTCCCAATATTGGTCTACACAAAGACCACAAATATCGGCTACAGCCATACGAGTTTTACCCACAGAACTTGGACAAGACCGCATAAACAAGTGTCCACGGTTAAAACCATGCGCTAATTCTGTTTGATAAGGTGAAAACAAGAACGCGCCATAAGACGGCTTTTCGTCAAATTCAGCAAGCAATCCTTCAATATCTTCGCCTACTGTCATTTCTTCACGCACATACTTACTATCGTACTTTGTTCTTAGGCTGTTTGCTTTATACTCAACAGCATTAAGAATCTGCTCAATAGTTAGTTTTTCCAGCTTTGCACGTTCATCGGATTCATTACCAAGCGTATCATAAAATTCTTTAATATCCACACCTTGCTCGTCAAGTTCTCTTAGCAGTGCAAACTTGCGGATAACAGAATAATAATACTCATAGTTATCTGGATTTGCTAATTCCTTTACTGTGTAAATAAAGTCAAGGTAATTGTTGTCTCGGCAAACTTCCATTTGCGGAACATGGTTCTGAAGTACAGATTCAATTTCAACTTCTGTAACTTCGCCTACGCCACTTCTTGCCAACTTTGCAATACACACAAAGATGACTTGATGAAAGTTTGAAGGAGCAAATGTGGCTTTATCCAATGGATATTCTGGTAATGATAGCAACTGTGGTCGCTTCATCAAACTGCCAAGCATTAGTGATGCAAGGTTCACATCGTAAAGTTCCATCGGAATCAACCCCAATCTGCTTTGTCATTTACTGCTATCAAAAAAGCAATAGCAATGATTAAAATAAACCATTTTGCCATTTCTGTCATTAAAAATCAACTGCCTTCACATTGTAGTTAGTTCGGTTTCCATCTCGCTCGATTTCTACAGTTTCTTCTTCGGGTAGAACAAACGTCTTATTTGCCTTCAGCTTTTCCATGAACTGATAAAACGGCTCAATATATCGAGGGAAAAACTGCGTCAAGCTAATCTTCGGGTCGAACTGTTGGTTATCATACATCAACGCATATACTATTATACCACGAAGCTGAGAATAGTCAAGACCAAATTTCTCCATATAGTTGCTGACTTGGCGTTGCCACAATGGGAAGTTACGGCAATCTTCTGGATATGTCACATTAAGCAAATCCAAAAATTTACGATATTCGCCATCGCCGTTATCTCGCATATCTTTTTGGCGTTGCTTCTCTTCACGCTTTTGTCGTGCTTTTTCTTCACGCGCTCTTGCTTTGGTTTCGTCTTGAATTTTACGTTCCTTTTCCTTGGCAAGTAAGTATGCGTCATAGCAATCTTGACTGCAAAAATGGTTCGTTTTATAACGCTTACCATTATATCGCTGACCTCTGGGGATGTCTGCCCCACATACGTCACAAATCACATTTGTTCACCTCCAATACAAAGACCGTAGCTATATCTAACTACGGTCTTATTGTATCACATATTTATCGGTTTGTCAAGAAAAATTTTTAATCTTCTACAATAATTCCTCGGTCACAGCAGAAAGATGTGAAATCAGAATAGATATTCGCCAGTTCTTGAATCTCATCATCAGTAGCGGTAGATACCTTACGACCTTCGCCCAGATTATCGGCTACAACCTGCTGAACATAATCAGGATATAGCTTGTGTAGCTTGATAAAATACGGCTGAATCATAGAGATATAATCTTCCTTGGTGAAGTTGAAGTCTACATTCTTGTAATCTACCAGACCAGCACCTTCATTCTCTGCTTCCTTCTTGATAGCGGTTTCAATCGCTTCAATCAGATTTTCCGCAGTGAACTTCTCAATATAGGTCTGCATCTGTGTAAAGCGAGAACGTGCAAATACCGAGTGCGTTTCCTTACAGATTGCTTTAGAATAGATGGTCTTTTGCGTTTCTGGGTCAACACCCATTGGCACAGTGGTTACAACAAAGTCGCACAGATTGATAACAAAACGTGTGCTACCCTTTTCCTTAGAATAGTTATAAGGATAAGTCTTAGTATACTTTTCACCAGTAAAGGGGTCAGTTACTTCGACCTGCTCAACGTGAGTAATGAAAATAACCGTTAGACCGATAGAAGTTAGTAGGTTAATCTGTTGCTTAAACATTGCACGAGCGACAGAATAACCGTTTGGATTGTTCTTTGGGTCAGCAGACTGTACCATGCCAACCTCAGTAACGCCAAAACGTCTTGCTACAGCTTCTTCAGCGCGTGCCACAAGTTCTTCGGTGGTATCAATGATAATAGTCTGGTAAACTTCCAGCGTCTTAGCTGGGTCAGCTACCAGTTGCTTGACAATCGTAGTAAACGTCTGCCAATCTGGAACAGGGAACTTCGGCACAGGACGAGCCGCACCGCCTGATTCAGCCATTAGCAGTAGTGGCTTTGGAAAACGTGTTGCTTGGAATGTCTTACCACCATCGCTACTACCTGCAATAGTAATCTTAACACCAGCAAGAGAAGAAACCATGCTCTTCTCTTGTGGTGCGAAAATGTCAATCTTAGCCATTGGATTTCACCTCTTGATTAAAAGTCAATGTTATCAATATCGTATGGGTCGCCATCTGGTACTGGGTCTGCAATCGGCTTCTTCTTCTGAGCGGACGCGGTTGCCTTTGCCTTGGCACGAGCCTTGCTACTGTTAAATGCAGAACCAGTAGTAGTAGCACTATTCTGCTGTGGCTTACCTTTAATTGCTTCAGCTTCAAGTGCTTCAACCTTTTCCTTGCGAACCTTTAGAGCCGCCTTAATGGTTTCTGGGTCAAGCCACATGGTATCAATAGCGACTTCATTACCATCTTCATCGGTATAGGTCTTTTCTTCTGGCTCTTCGACCTGCATTGGGTCAATCTCACGCAGTACCATAATGCTACGATACATAGAGTTATTGTTCTCGGACGGGTCATCACCAGTACGAGCCTTCTTGCCAATAACACGACCCTTAGTAGGCTTCTTAACTTCGACCTGCTGACCCATAGCATTAACAAGTTCCATCTTTAGATTAGAACGGGTCTGTGCTGGCTCAAAAGCGTCAAAATCGCTATCGCCTTCAAGGATAAGTTCACCAGCATCTTCATCGGTGGTAATCTCAATCGGGAATACCTCGCCATTGTAGGTAACGCCAAGCATCTTAATTAGCGCACGACCAGTTTCTTCTTCATTCACAATCTCAGGAGCAACCTTAGTTACAAAGCCGTTCTTTAGATTAATATTGAAGAAATCTTCTACATCCTCTGGTACGTTAGTAGACGCAGAACGAATGTTGTAACGCAGAGAATAACCTGCCTTCTTTTCCTTGTAGGAAGGATAATCGTTCGGCTGAATCTCGCCCTTAACGCGGACGCGAGTAGCAGGAATGTTGGAATTGCCGTTAATCATCGGATTCCACTCAAGCATAGACTGTGCCATGCCCCACTGACGCGCTTCACCACCATCGTAACCAACAGAAGAAATGTATACACGAAGGGTGGTAATTAGATTATTGGTCTTAATTGCCACAGTACCACGGACTACCTGACATGGTACGGTTTCCTGACCGTGGTTAATCTTCTGCGTGCCATCAACCAGTTCAAGTTTTAACTCGCTTACAGTTCCCACACAAGCAAATACAAAATCGGTCTTATTTAGTGTCGTTTCCATAAATAAATCTCCTTATTAAATAAATGAAAATAAATATTATAAGCGGGTTAAACCCGATTATTTCTTGTTTGCGATAATATCTTCAATAGAATCAATCGCTTCAAGCGTCTTACTATCCATGCTTAGCTTCTTCTGAATACGTTCAGCTTCAGCGTTAAAATACTCAATAGCATCCTTCTTATTCATCTTATTGGCGATGCGCTTAGAAGCAATCATCGCCGCACAATAGCCAATAAGAATGCCAATGTTACGCTGTTCGGTAAAACGCTTGGTTAGTTCTTCCTTTAGTACAGTCTGAAAATCGTCCATTACTGCACCTTCTTTAAACCCTTTCGGTCAACAAGAAAATACTTCTTGTTCTGTTCATTAACAATTAGATAGACTTCCTTAGTCTGTTCAAAAACAGCGGAATCAACAACATGAAATGTGCCAGAATCATAATTTGACAGTCTCCCGCCCCAATCAAGAAGAATATCATTTGCCAACTTTGTATTACCTAAGTCGCGCTGTGCATTGGCAAACGTAACAATCCAATCACGAGCTATTGGGTAACACAAGCCCTTGTCTGTTACTGTTACCTCATCAGTAACCATAATATCGTCTTTATGCTCAAGGTAATCGTTCAGTACCCAACCAGCGTCAAACTTATCGTCTGGATGACATCGATATGTCTTACTCTTATCACAGTTTTTCTTACAGAAGTGTACTGAATCTTCTCTGAGGTTAATTGGTACGATAGTAGTTTCATTACCGTTAATCGTCACAATGTAAGTGCCTTCAATTCCACAAGGTGCTTTGTTCTTGTTCATTGTTTTTACCTCCGTTTTGTTGTCTGTATTATTTTTGCGTGGATAGACTCTAAGCAACGTATCGTCACACCATGATTCACACCATCCTTCGTAAAGTTTCATCCATTCTTTCATTAGAACACCAGTCCCTTCATAGCTTCGTTAATCTGAGCCTGTTCATGCTTAATGTAACGAGTAGTAGTAGCGATAGAATTATGCCCCAACATTGCACTAATAGTTGCTACACCTACGCCATTAGCATTAGCAATAGTAGCCGCTCCCGCTCTAAGCGCATGATTAGTAATTTCATTCCAAAACGGAATGCCAGCACGCTTTGCAGTCAACTTCAGCATCTTGTTAAGATTGCTATTATCAAGATGTTCACCACGCTCAGAAGTGAACAGATACTCACCGTCTGCACGCTCAAACCTGATATAGTTATCAATGCTTTCCTTTGCCTGTTCGTTGACGTAAATCGTGCGTTCCTTCGCGCCCTTGCCGAGAATAACAATCTGATTATCAATCATGTTATTGTAGTCCTCAAAAGTGATGGAAGTCAACTCGCTGAAACGAAGTCCAGTAGAGCAATACAGAGCAATAACTGCAATATCTCTGAACTTTTTGCAGTTATGAAGCATCTTGTGTACATCTTCTGCGGAGATATAATGCTTTTCCTTGTTCTTAATCTTAGGGGAAGTAAGTTCAAGAGCAGGATTTTCATTGATAACCTTGGCAGAAGTCAGAAACTTGAAGTAATTCCTAACTGCACTAATCTGGATGTTCATGGACGCGGTAGACAGATTGCTGATAGACGCTTTCCATGCAGTCAAGTCGAGGAAAGAGATTTCTTCGACAGGCTTATTAACGAACGCCAGCATCTTATCAACATAAAGCAGATAGTTCTTGATGGTATTTTCGGACTTCTTATCAGCTACCAGAGAAGCCTTGTAATACTCGTTAATGTTAGTCATTGAAATCTCTCCTTCGTTTCTTGATGTATGTATTGTATCATGTCACAAGTCAAAAGTCAATAGGTTTTTTCAAAAAATCAGAAAAGAATTTCCCACCCTCGGCAGGTATGAGGGTGGGAATTAAAATGGAGGTGAAAACCATGAAAGGCATTTGCCTTTCTTATGGCACGATATGGGTGGTGGGGGATGTGCGATTCGGACGCACGAATGCTGGCTTCAAAGACCAGAGCCTTACCACTTGGCGAATCCCCTGTATGGAGTTCCAGACCAGAATTGAACTGGCATTAGCGGCTTGGAAGGACGCTGACTTGACCATTAGTCCACTGGAACGTGTTCTCCTACGATGACGGGTCGCAGGAGAGAAATTAAATTGTATGCCGACACGTTTGAGCGTGTCTATTAAATTGTTTGTCTGCCGTACCAGACGGTGTGTGTGTGTGGAGTTTTTGCTCACAGACAATAAAATTTACCTTGTACGGAAGGCATTGGTCTACCATCGCAGGCTCGAACTGCGGACTTCTTGATTAAAAGTCAAGTGCTCTACCAACTGAGCTAATGGTAGATTTGATTGGGGCATACGCCCCATCACTTATCGCAGATTGTAACGGTCTACACCGCGCATATTCTTCTGCATCTCAAGGTTTGCTTCATACAGACCACGGAAGAAATGCTTGATATTGCTCTTAACGCCCATTGATTTCACTTCCTTTCTGATTACTTTAGTATTATATCACATAACAACTAAGCTGTCAAGTGCTTTTTTAACTTTATTTTTCATTTCTTCTCGCTCTTCCTTGGAGTCATATCTCATACGACAATAAGGGCGAGTGCCTTCTCTGTAGTGTTTCTGCAAAATTCGTATTTGCTTATTTACCATTTCTTTAGAAGTACCTAACTTATCAGCCACTTCCTGACACGTTTTACATTCTGTTAGCTTTGCATATAGGACTTTAAGCATAGCAGTTGAAGCATACTCAATAAACCAATAAGCCCAATCTTTGCCAACTACATATTCTTCATTCTTTGCGCCACTGTCAATAACAGCTTCAAGCGGCACATCTTCATTATAGACGGTTTTAACTTCGTTGTTCAATGAAATAACACGACTATCATTACGCTTCTTTGCTGACTGAGTGCGCTTTGTTCTTTTTACTTCATTATGCATACAGTAATAAGCAAGTGTACTAAAGCGATTACTGCCATCATAAGCCATACCAGCTTTGCACAAACCAATAGCACAAACGTCATACCATGTGTTGAAGTCAAGTTTATACTTTGTTAAGAAGCCGTAGATTAAATCGTGATTATCTTCGACTAATTTCTTCTGCTCAGTATTTAATTTGATAATTGACTTGCTCATAACAGTTGTTTCCTTTAGTTTGAGATAATGGAGCGCCACATCAGAATCGAACTGACGTTTCCAGTTTGGGAAACTGGTGTACTAACCACTGTACGAGTGGCGCATATGATAACAGGGAATGAGTTAGAAAGAAGGTATGTCAAAAGAAGGAGAAAAAATCTCATTCCCTGTTATTTGCTTATGTTTGTTATGCTTAAAAGTTATCGCTTGAACTTCGGCAGAAGATTATGATTTGCGTCCTCAAGCATATTCTGCACTGCGAGGTCATACTTCTGCTTCTCGGTCATAGGCTTGTTCTTCTTTTCGTTTTCCTTTGCTCGGCGGTTATTCTTAGCCATTTTCGTTTCGTTCCTTTCAAAATCAGTTTACAAGGTATACATTTCTATATTGAATTCCCCAACTATCTGCTTGACCATAGCCAACCAGTAAGTCGAAGCGGTTCGACCCTTTAATTGCCCCTCCACAATCCTGCGCCGACACATATCCTACACCTTCGATATAGAACTTAGTGCCATATCGCCAATAGGATGGGTCAACAGCTACAATAGACCACTCATTACCAGCAAGGCTACGACCTGTCGCTGTCAATGTGCTACCGCCATTCTCTGACGGACTGGGTGTATATGCAGTAATCTTGAACTTCCCAAGTGGAGTCATAGACGGCTTTTGAGCCTTCTTCTTAGCTTCTTCTTCAGCCTTACGCTTTGCTTCAGCTTCACGTTCAGCCTTGAGAGCCTTGCTATAATCTTTTGTTAGTGCTACTACGGTTTCATTATGTTCATCCCACTTATCCTTGGCATGAAGAATAATGTAATCGTCCTCTTCTGCTCCCAGAGTTCTTGCACATTCAGCAAGCTGGTGAGCAGTGTTTCGCATTGTGATTGCTTCATCGAGATTAGATTTAATCTCCGCACTCGTCTGGCTTGAAGCAAAAGCCGATGTAGAAAGACATACACCAACCATCACTACGGTAGCGAAACTTTTTGTTAGTTTGTTTCCAAACTGCATTGGTATCGCGTCCTTTCGCTTATTTTGGTTTTTGTTTTAGCCCTTTTGGGCTGGTGGTTCGGGTGAATCCTGACATCACAATCTGCGGTTATGAGCCGCATCGTTTTCCTTTAGCGTACCGAACCATATATCGAGGGCATATCGCCCTCAGTATTTTACTTAGTGCTGTGACGCTTATTACAGTCACCATAGCACCATTCTTCAAAGTCTACTGACTTATCATACTGATACATAACCTTACCTCCTTCGTTTCACTTAAACATTCTATCACGACCTTTCGCCGTTGTCAAGCATGATTTTTAATTTGATATTGCGTACTACCGCAAGAAGCGAAACGAAATTTGTTCTTGTCTCTGTTTTCATATGGCTCTACGCCGCCCATTTCATACGCTATATCATTACCACTATGTTTGACTTCGCAGGACTTGAACCTGTAACTCACTTGCCTTTGCAAAGCGTGTTCCCTATTACACCATCAGTCAATATAAACCGTCTTTATTCATCAAACCTGAAGCCACAGGTAACGGTTGTGATGATTATTTTTGAAAGGAGCCGTGCTTCTGGTAGTAATAGAAGCACATGAAAAATGAAAAAGATGTGGTTGGTGCTCCATATCAGACTTGAACTGATAATCCTTTCGGAGTCGAATTTTGAGTTCGATGCGTTTGCCATTTCGCCAATGGAGCATATATTGCTGGCGCATCCCTAACCTAACCAGTAACTCGGTAACAGACCGAAGCCCATTCCCTATAAATCCTATGATTTTCAATGTCGATGCTTTAATAGGTTCTTTATTTACAACTCATTAAGGAGCAAGTTGTTTTAGTTTCCACGGCATAGCCCATCACCGTGGTAGAGGTCTATTGGCTATCATATACCCTTTGTGTAATTCTCTTGATTACCAGTCATCCCAATTCTCCATCTCAAAGAGAGTCAAGCATTATGGGATTAGCTTGATTTAATTTCAAATTCTTGTTTCAAATACCTCAATGAAACTGCGTTATCCCTTAAAGAAGGCGCTGACCAACTAACAAGAACTTGAAGTGCTGTTCATCTCTGAACTGTCTTTATTGTACCACACATTTTACTGTGTGTCAATACTTTTTTTGAAAAATTTCTTTTTCAATTTTCCAGACGAATGCGCCCAGACCTATATGTTTGACAATCATATCATATATTATACCATACAATTATCAATTTGTCAACCCTAAATTTGAATTTTGGATGAAAAATTTTGAATTTGAATTTTCCTGCTCGTTTTTCGATTTCGATTATCTAATTCATTTCTGCAATAAGAATCTTGATTCCGATTTTCCAAACACAAATTTCAATTTGAAATCTGGAACTCAAATCTCGATTTCAATTTTGCAATTATTTGTTTTTGAAAATGAACCAAATGGCGTAAATCGCTATAACCATGTAAGTAATAAAACAAGCGAAGCATAATCCTTTAAGAAACATTAACTCTGTCATATTGATTCCTCTTCTGGAAAGATGACTTGAACCGTGACGTAAGATTTAAGAACCTTAAACGTCAGTGATTTAGTTTCGTGCGCTTGCTCTAAAGCATTAATTGCTTCAACAATCTCATTAAATTGTGCTGTAATTTCATCTTCTGTGACTTCTTGGCTATGGTATTCCCTAAAGCACAACACTGCTTTACACTCTGCCATTGTTTGGGAAATCCATTGGCTGACTTCATTAGCGTCCATAATGTATCGCCGAACGACAAACTCATCTGGTTTACTATCGTTCTTGAGCAACGACCGTACTGTAATGTCGTATTTAACCATCTCGTCACCTCCTTGACTGTGACTATTGTATCACGTTGTCACCAACTTGTCAACAACTTTTTTCAAAAGAAAACAATCTTTAGCCACATCACTTTATCCACGACATTAGCTATCGCCAGTATCAGCATAGACGCTACAACGAACGATGATACAATCAGCCGTGCTACGTCCGCAGTATACATATCTTTCAGCGTTCTTAACTTTCTTCTCATGCACTACGTTCTCCTTTCATTCTATCCTATCAGCCGTGAAATCATACGCTGACCACCCCACACACGATTCTGCCGTCTGTCACACAAGGAATAACCGCAGTGCGAACCAAAGTATCGACTATTATACGAATAATATATATAATCGGAATTGAATTACTGATTAACTGGTAACAATACCATCTATTATTCATATGTATAGCGGGGGATTTTCCGCGTTCGCATAATGCGCGTGACCGTCACCATATATAGGTGTGTATATGTGGGGAAAATTTTAATCTCGCGTAATGCGCGAAGGCTCTCCCCACCTTGCGGAAAAATTCCAAATCCTGTAAACTCTGGGAATTTTTGGAAAAACTTTAGCGATTTAACGCTTTAACACGCTAAAACCCTGTGTTCCTATCGGAATTTCTTCAATCCCCTGCACTCCTATAGGAATTATCGAAAAACTTTAATTCCCTGTATTCCTATGGGAAATGCACCATACAAGACCAGCGACAAAGAAAAAGCGCAAAACCTAAACACTGACAAAACATCAGTGAATAAAGTTTTGCGCTTGCTGTTTTCCTTCTCTTGCGAAAAGTCGCTTGTGCTGGAGTTTAACCATATTCAATTTACCTGTTTATTGTAGCACAAGAAAAGAAAATTGTCAAGATTTTTTCTCGTTTTTCCCACTTCCCCATATTACACAAAAACTTTTTCAAATTTTGTCCATTTTACCCTTGACTTTTTCATACTTTAGCAGACTAAAGCAAAATGGGTATCCTCCCCCTCCCCTCACTTGTGGCTTTCTCGGTACTACCATTCCGCTAACCATTTTTTATTGTACTTATATTATAGCATATTCACAAGGTTTTACAATAGGCAAACTGCACAAATTATCATTTTCTTTTTGTGCTGTTTTCCGTCTGCTCCTTTCCTGCTCATGCTCCGCATATCCATAACATAACGATAAGCGCACGAGAACGCGCCTAAAATCGTTTTTCGTCTGTTAGGCGTATAACTTAACCTTGAACACCTAAAACGCAATACAGCGCATTTACAGCCGATTACACTGTATATCTTTATAATCGGCTCAGAACGCGCCACAAGCACACGAGCGGGTAAAACCTATAAACATACGGCAGACCAGCTAAAACGATTATAGCGCATCCTCGCGCCAAAGAAGGCGATAAACAGCAGACCACACAAACAGCACGAGCGGAACACAAAAAAAGAAGGTCATTATCGACCTTCTTTTTCTTTCCATTCTTCCTCTTCTTTCCATTCCGCTATAGCGCGTTTTGCGGCTGGCAGATTATCACAGCAACAAGATTTTAGAATACTCAAATGCAAATTGCTAAATTGATTTTTATCTAATCTTCCGCGTTCATTGGAAGAATAAATAAAATAAACAATTTCGTTTGTAAAAGTCTGAATTGCTTGTACTGGATAACGGTATTTAACTGTGTGTTTCATGCTTTAGCCTCCTGTCTTGCGTACTCTTCCGCGTTAAGTATCATCTCAACGGCGTTATTTTCGGTTATAAATCCCTTCTCGCACATTGTAACAGCTTTGTTAATGCGGTAAATATAAAACTGGCTACACGCATTATCAGTATAAAACGGACTATTTGCAAGCTGATAATTTGCATACTCTGTAATAAATCTTCTCATTTTTCAAACCTCCACCAATTCAAAAAGTTCTTCAAACGTTAACACGTTTGTGTCATCGCCATAATCGTAATTCTCTTTTGCGTACTCGTACGCTTTCGCGAACGTGTCGAATACTTCGCCCGTCTGCCTATCCATCAGCATTTTCATTTTTCAAAACCTCCTTCAAAAGTCGTTTGCTTTTGTTTACGTCTATAATTATATCATTTGTCCGCCTAAAGTCAAGAATTATTTACTAAAAATCTTTCGTCAAACCGCACAAATAAAAACTTTAATTTTGTTTATTTTGACGTTGAATTTTCTTGACTTTAGTGTTATAATTATGTTATTCTGGAAGAGCACTATATAAAAAAAGAAAACAGAAATAGAAAAAGCTGGAAGTCATGCGCTCCCAGCTTTTTTATTTACTTGTTCATAAGTCTTGCGACTTTCGCCAGACTTTCACAAGTCCGACACGGCAAAACCAAACAGCAAACATCAAGAATGTTATATACCGCCCACATACAGCCATTTTTATTTACTCCATTCAAATACAGGTTTTTGTCTTTCATCGGTTTCGTGTACAGTGCATTATAAAAATATACTGCGTTATTATCTGCGAAAACGTCAATGTTTACGTTTGTACTCCGCTCATAGCACGAAACGCCAGTAAACATTAAATGATTATCTTCTGCGCCTTCCAACGTAACTAATTTTTTAACAGATACGTTATTATCAAACAATTCTCCATTATAATATTCTCCCATATAATCTCCTTCAAACGGAAGATTAAACGTGCCACACAAAGAACAAAATTCTTCTTTGCGCTCCACACTGAACGAACAGCAAAAACTGCCGTCAGTAAAATAAACAATATCTTCTTTGCGCTCAAAGAAAATGCGCTTTTTCTTGCTAAGTTTCTGCGCCAGCTTGATATAATAGCTAATAACTTCCTTGTTTACATCTTTCATCTTCAACACTCCATTTCAAAATTGTTCCCGTGTGGGGATGGTGGAAGGCTTTAGGGTAAACCTTCCAGAACCTTTTTAGTCTCTATTGTTTTCCAAGTCCTCCCAATCTTCGTATCCGAGCCACTCTGCGATAGTATCACGCTCAAACCAGAAAAAATCATTGATGTCCGTATCTGTCGGAAGTTCATCACAGTAAACATCTTCTAACAAGCTGTCAAGCGTTTCCAATTCCTCATAAGTGAGTACGTCTGCGGTATCTTTACCACCAGACCAGAATTTGAAGTTGTTCAAGCTATCCTCGCATACATATTTCATTTTAATTTGCTCCTTTCAAAATAAAACCTTTATTGCCTTTCGACAATACTAATATATCACTTTTGTTTCAGCTTGTCAAGCTAAAACTTCGACAATCTCAATATTTTCCTCGGTGGTTTCCGCGCCATCGAAAAAATCAAAATAGGTGGTATCATCCAGTACTTGAAAATGCTTCACGCCTTCAAGCTGAACAGTACCGAGCGCATCCCGAAAAATAACAGTCATTTTTTCAATCCTCCAATTTGTCTACTTGATTACTGCTCCATAGCCAACAACTAACTAAACCTTTGCGAGTCCACAATTTGCAATTATGCTTTGCTGGCTCGCCTTTTCGCGGTCTGTAGCCTTGCGCTACCCAAAAGCCGTAAGTCCCCAGCTTGAGCGAAGAGGGAATTTTGTTCTCCTTCTTGTATTCCTCAAGCAAAAGATTGTTTAGCATCGTCTTTGTCTGTCTTGTCATGTCGCCACCTTCTTAACCGTAGCATTCGACAAGATAAATTTTCGCGCCTTCAGGCTTGAGATACTCGCCCGCACACATCAGACAATCGCGCATTGCGGTTTCGCCTATGCCAGAACAGCCAACACTAAAACGCATACCAGCACGAGAAAAAGCAGATTCTAAAGCCGCGCTTGCCCGATGATAACCATATCCGCCAGCTTTACCAGCACCACGAGCAGAATCGCAGTTATTGTAATAATCATTATCATAATATCTCATGTTCAGCCAAACCGAAGCATAATGACAATTATTCGTTGCGCCAAGTCGAGCGTCTACCAACTCGACCATCTCACCATTCACAATGGTTACAACCTTGTAACCGTTGTAAAAGTGCTTTGCTTGTCTCTCTCTGTAGCTTGCTGGCATATCCTGCGAAGGTACAAACGAAATAACCTTGTTTTCCATTTCCATTTTTCAACACTCCATTTTTCAAAATTTTTGTTTACGCTTTGTGCGTATTGTTGCGGACTTTTAAGGATAAATCCGCGAGAACCTTTACACCTTAACCAAAAATAAAAACTGCGTTTGTGCGTGCCGTAATTGCGTAAAGCGTGCCACTGTTGCGACCTTGTAGCAACATTCCGTTGCATCCATATACGCCAGCAGAATAACCGACTTGCTGTAAACAGCCTTCCTTCTTTTCCAATTCCTCACGCACGTTATTATCTGCGTTCGTGCTCTTCGGCGCATACCATCAGCAGTACACAAGCAATCATTCCCAGCATAACAGGCACGCCCACAACGAGCCTATCTGCCAAATTAAACCAGTCAAACATTGTAAATCCTCCCTTCAATCCATAGCGATAGCTAACAGAACGCGGTCATCTTCAACGTCTGTCGTGCCTTGCGTATCAAACACAACAGCGTAAAGACGGGATGCATCCAGAGTGCCATACACGCCCCAAACGTTGCCGTCTTCGGTCTGAAGGTAGCACAAGCCTTTATTTTGCGCTACGACTTCCGCGGCGTGAGATATTCGGATGCAATCATCACTCCATACAGCGGGAACGGTAGAAGCTGGAACGTTGCTCGTGACAAGAGCGGATACAAGTGCCGATGCGATACCAAAGTTTAACATTTTTCAGACCTCCTTATCCCAGAACAAAATGCGTTCAATATCTTCCAAAATGTCAGCGCGAGCAGTAATAGAAAGATAAACACCTTCGCCGCACGCAGATACATTTTCGACACGACACAAGCCGCCGCGATGGTAGCGCATGACAAAAGCACGCGCATTTTCCCATTCTTCACGGGAACACTCACAAGACCGATTTTCTGCATTTTCCATCTCCCAACCAGTCGGATGGTAGAAACGATGTTTGCGCCAGTAAGCGCACGCTTCCATATATAACGCCGGATATACTTCTGTCACTGCATCGATGAAAAAGTCAGCGCACATTTCTTCGTATGCAGGTAACTCTTTTGTCGTGTAGTTACCCACATATGCGATATAGTTTTTGCGCTCTTCGAGCCAAAAGTGACGCAAAATGCGTTCTGTATTGGTGATGTTTTTCATAGTTTTTAACTCCCTTCAATATACAACCTGTCATCATCAGTGACACGCGGTCAACCGTGCCAGACGGCGAAAAAATCGCCGTTTCGACTTTATCGTTCCAGTCCGCACATCGCAAGCGTGCGAGTGATAATATCAACTTCAGTTTTGCCCCAGCCGCCGTTAAGTAAATAACTCGCCAGAGCGGCAGTATCAATGCTATAATCTAAGTCGTTTTTCTTCACGGCGATGATTGCGCCGTTGCCTTCACAATACTTAGCGGCTTCTTCTTCAGATTCAGCAGGAACAACGATTTTATACACGTTGTCTCCATCATCGAGATATACATTATAAACTGTGAATTTTTTCATTTTATGTTCTCCTCTCAAAAAATCATTAGTTGTTGTTCTTGATTGCAAAACTATAATATCATGCTTTTTTCAAACCGTCAAAAAAGTTATAAAAACATCTCATTTTATCAACTTTTTGCCTTCTAAAAGTCTTTTTAGTGATAGCAATTTATACAAACAGATTTTACCATGCAAAAAAAACGGCTGTTTTGCCATCTATAAAAATGTTAAAAACAGCGACTTTATTATATAAAAAGTTATGAAAACAGCTTAAAACAGCCAAAAACATAACACTTTTATATAATATAACGAATGACCAAAACTGTTACCAGCCTTTCCCATAACTTTTTTCGCCTTCTAAACACCAAAAAACGCTTAAAAATAGCGAAATAGCAAACTGCACAAACAATTCATGCTTCAAAAAAAAGTTTTTGTACATTTTGACGAAACCATATTCTCCTATATAATACGCGCGCGCGATACAATTATATATAATAAAGAATGTATACTATTTTAGTATACATTCCATTCCGATCGCTTTGGATTTAGTGTTTGACAAGTAGCGTTATATAAGTTATAATAAGTATGTATTCAAGAGAGAGTACAAAAAATAAACAACGTACTTTAGGAGGTACAAATCATGAATAACAACTTTGTTGCTACTACTAATGCTCTGGTTGCTACTATCGAGCGGGAATATTACGATGATGTAGCTGTTGTTATGGTAAGCGCGGACATGGCAAGCAAGATGAATCTTAAAGCTGTCAAAGACGAAATTCACAAGCTGTATGCAGGTAAGTGCCTGACTTCTAAGGTGGAAATTATGGAGCAAAACACCGATGAATATAAGAACAAGATGAAAGATTATATGTGTCCTGAGAACGAGAACGCGGTTGACAAGCTGAAAAAGGAACTCATCAAGAGCATTTACGAGAATGTTTAAGAAAATAGGTGGGGATTTATCCCCACCTATTTTTTTGTTACCAAACTTTATATTCGATAGATATTCCAATTCCTGGAAAAAACCTGTCAATAGCAATCTTATACAATATCACTTCATCAATCTTGTGCACTTTACCTATTGACAGAAAATTACTGATAACTTGTATCAATAAGTGATAGGATAGGCTATAATCGGCTCAGAATCGCCCAGAATCGCTTTTCATACTCAAATGTAAAAGTATATTCGACTTTTCAGAAAATCGACCGTGACGCGATATGTCAAAATCAGCACTTCATTTTTGTATACTTTGCCTATTGATTGTGCAAATTCCGTGCTATTTAGTAAACATATACAAAAGCAGGACTTTATATTTGTTACTATTGCACAAGCGACTAAAGATAAAGAACAACGTGTATAATAATATATAATCAAATATATAAATGTATAATATGATATTCGATATTCGATATCATATACGATATACAATAACTACATGAAGGTAAAGCATACTAAACAGATACACTTTATCAAACTAAAACATACAATTGAAGTATACAATTCAGATAATGAATACCGTTTTAGTATATGATTATTGTATAGTATGATGGTATATGTTTACTTATATAGTATACTTTACTATGATAACATACTACTATTATACTTAACTAAAGTATACTATAGGTGTATACGTTCGCGTTAACTATATATACTATACTATATCACTATACATTAAACATATACTGAATGAGTATACAATGAACGTATACTATACAAGTATATAATAAACGTATACAACACAAGTATACATTGAAGGGAGGAAGGGAACGAATGAATAGATATACAAGATGATGAATAAAGAGAAGATGACAAGATGATATAGAGGAAGGATGGTAAAAGGTGGTTACAAGGTGATGTTATGTGGTTATTGATACTATATAGCAGGGAGATGGAGACTATATGTGAAGAGAAGTGAGGGGAAAAGTGAGGAGTTTATACCAGAAAAGAAAAAAATCGTAATATACACGCGCGAGAAGTTGCAAAAACACGACATTTCCAGCAGTTACCATAATTCCTGGTATTCCGATAGGTTTAGTAG
>OBLI01000254.1_pt1 | contig 57882 bp, 37 predicted proteins | sample 1519701 | NCBI WGS metagenome assembly OBLI01 (sample SAMEA3663005, study PRJEB22513) | pig gut metagenome | biome: pig gut; feature: pig-associated habitat; material: faeces | place: France | collected 2012
CCAAGTGCTTCGCCTTCCTGGCCGGCCACGAGTCCTTCGCCGCCGCCGAGGGCGCCATCGGCATCGTCCGCAACGCCAACAAGGCCCGCAAGGAGCCCCTGCGGGTCATCCTGAACGGCCTGGGCAAGGACGCCGCCCAGATCATCTCCCGGATCAACGGCTTCACCTATGTGCAGACCAAGTTCGACTACTACACCAGCGAGCTGACCATCGTCAAGGAGTACAAGTACTCCGAGGGCGAGCGGGCCGCTGTCCGCTGCTACGGCGCTGACGATGTCCGCGAGGGCGTCGCCATCATGCACCACGAGGGCGTGGACGTTTCCATCACCGGCAACTCTACCAACCCCACCCGCTTCCAGCATCCTGTGGCCGGCACCTACAAGAAAGAGTGCATCGAGCAGGGCAAGAAGTATTTCTCTGTGGCTTCCGGCGGCGGCACGGGTCGTACCCTGCACCCCGATAACATGGCTGCCGGCCCCGCTTCCTACGGCATGACCGACACCATGGGCCGTATGCACTCCGACGCCCAGTTCGCCGGCTCCTCCTCCGTCCCCGCTCACGTGGAAATGATGGGCTTCCTGGGCATGGGCAACAATCCCATGGTCGGCGCCACCGTTTCCGTCGCTGTGGCTGTTGAGGAAAGCCTGAAGTAAGAGGGAAAACCTCTTGATTTTGGACCCAAAAAGTTCAAAGTCTCGAATATCGCAAAAATGAAAAGGGAAGCACGTCGTACCCCGTAAAAAAAGGGTAGGATGTGCTTCCTGTTTTTGCGTTTTCAGGCTGGTTAAAGGAACAGGCGTTCACAAAAGGAAGAAGAGGCTCCGTACAGGACAAACAGATAACTACGGTTTTTACGATATCAACCGATGCTTCCCAAAGAAGGTGAATGCGTTCATTTCGGGAACGGTTTTCAGCTGCTGACTGTCCCGAGACCAGCGGGTCAAATTTTTACTGAAGCCACAGGAAAAATGCGGGAATTTGTCACACCTTTGTCACACCTTCTGTTGTATAATGTTATCAACTGTAAATTCTTAAAGTGAGGGTACTCTGCCCTGACTGCGGATTGAACACAGAATCTGCCGGCAGAGGCCCAATATGGATACGCGCGGCACATCGGCGAAAGGCTGACAGACAAGGAGGGGATTGACGGTGTGCAATATGGATGATCGGAAACAGGCCGCTTCGGACGGCCTTGGGGCATTCGCGGAGAGAATAAAGAAAAGCGACCTGTGGAAGCGGGGAATTTCTCTGTTCCTCGCCTGCGTCATGGTGGTTTCCGCACTGCCTTTGCAGGTCTTTTCCGAGGAAGAGCAGCCCCAGACAACGGAGCAGACGGAACAGGTCACGGAAACAACCGCGGAGCCGACTGCGGAAACAACCGCGGAGCCGACTGCGGAAACAACCGCGGAGCCGACTGCGGAATCCACCACGGAATCGACGGTGGAATCCACTACGGAATCGACCAGGGATTCAACCACGGAAGCGACAACGGAAGCACCCACGGAAAATCCGCCCTCTGAGGAACCTTCTCAGCCCGAAATCCGGGCGGCGGAAGATATCACCAACCATGTGGAGCTTGCTCTGGAAAACTGGTGGTACGCGTCTGAGGACCAGCGCGCCGAAGCGGATGCAAATCGCAATGTGGATTTCAGCGCGTACGCGTGGGAGGAAAACGCACAGGCTGGCATGACGCTCCGGTTCCGTGCGGAAGCGGTGGCGGGCGACTGGTTCAGCGTCACGTTCCCGGAAGCGTTCGCGGAGCTTGGGCTTGCGCAGACGTATTCCTGCCCGGATTGGATGCGCTGTGAGGTCAAGGCGCTGGATGCGCCGGATACCGGCACCAGGCTGACGGTTCATTTCCTGACGGAAGGCGTCTATGAACAGAAGATTCCGCTGAAAACCCGGCTGACTGGGGACGCCGAAAGATTGTCGGTACTGCTCCGCAATGACGGCGTTCACCCGGCGTATACCCTGGTCATGCCCACTTTGCGGGATGATGGGATGCCCCTGGCCCTAGCGGAGGGAATCGCTCTGCCGGATGGGGACGGGTCAACACAGAAGATCACCATTTCCGGAAAAATCGGCTTCCAGGAGCTGGACGGACAGTCCGGCATCAGCTGGACAGACCTGCTGCGCCCCAAGGTGTTCGGTCAGCACATTCAGCTGACGGCGTATTATGAGGGCGGGCAGCAGGTATACAAGACGCAGGACGATCTGCCCCAGGGGGAGTGCTATCTGGGCCTGACCCATAACGGCGACGGCACTGCGGACTTCCTGATCTACAACGTTCCCACCAATGTGACGGCTGAGGATGGGCCGCACGAGGTTACGCACTATACGCTAAAAATCATAGAGGACGAAGAAAAGCTGCCCTACTATGTGACAAACGAGGTTACTGTCAACCCGAACGGTGGAAACCTGACCTCCGATCCGCTGACCATGAGCGTTCGGTACCATACCTTGACGCTGAATCCGACGGTGAACGTGCCGGAAGGCGCGGGCGCGGCTTTTCAGATGAACGCCAAATTTACAAATGGACTGGGGAACGATACGAAAGTTTCGGAGAAGACAGCTGCGTTTATCGTACGGGATGACGCACCCGCGGAGATTCGTGTGCCTGTGGGAATCGATTTTGAGGTGACTCAGTCGGCGGCTTCCGGCTATGAACTGTCCCCGACCTATACGCTTGTAAAGCCGGATGGTTCTGAGACAACAAATTCCGGCTCCGCCTCCGGTAAAATGGACGGGGACTACACGGTTACCACTCTGAACTATTTGAAGAACCGGCAGTACCGTTTTACGGTGAACTGGAAGGATAACGGCATCGGCCGTCCCGATCTTACGGCAGCCGACTTCAGACTGCTGTACAGAGTATCCGATAGCGAAGACAGCTGGCAGACGCTTGACGCGTCCGCAGAGCTGTCGTGGAACCCATCGACGGGGGAGTGCGTCCTCAGCGGCCTGCCGACTACCATCGGTGAGAACCATGCCCCCATCGATATTCGGGTCGAACCGAAAGAACTGGATGGCTACACCGCAACGGAAACATACGACGGAAACGGACGGCTGACCAGTGTTACTTACGAGAAAACCCTTACCTTCCAGGCGAAAATTGACTGGAAGGACGGCAATCATCCGGACAGGCCACAGGAGATTCCGCTGACCCTTTACCGTAAGACAGAAGCTGGGGAGCCGTATGCGGTCATGACGCTGCATCCGAACAGCAATTCCATCGAAATTCCAAATCTTTCCCAGTATGACGACAATGGCAGCGAATACGAGTATTATCTGGTAGCCGGTGATCTGACAGGCTACAAGGCATACTATAACAATAACGGAACCAACTTTGCCAACGATCCTGATGTGTGCCATAACGGCGGTACCGTTGTTTTGCGCAGATCGGGGCAGGCTGAATTCAGCGCAACGAAATATTGGCGCGATGCGTCCGGCGAGCCCCGCCCGACCGCGACGGTGACGCTGTGGCGGTACCCGAAAGCCCAGGCGGAGAGCATCGATGACGCGTACAAGGCAGGCCAGGCTGCTATCGTGATTTACCGCAACGGCGGTACGGATGTTCTGCTTCAGTATCAGCTGTCCGGCGACAATGGAGAAACAATCCGTTTCGATCATACCACCGTGCAGGGCTTGCCAGAAAATTTCAAACTGCCTGCCTACGACGAGCAGGGCAATCCCTACGTCTATTTCGTCCGGGAGACGGTTGACTCCGACAACTATGAGATTCAGTATTCCGGCGATCAGACCCAGGGAATCGCCAACGGCGGCACCATCACCAATGTCCGCCGGGAAAAGGCGCTGGTCACCGTTTCCAAGGTGTGGCGGTGCCCTTCCGATTTGCAGGTCATTGCGGGGGCTTCCGTCCGAATGCGCATCTGGGCGCCGCTGGCGGAGGAACCCGATGGGGCATACCACGAACTGACGGTATACAATCCGGCGGAAAACTCCTATGCGGTGCTGACCGGCGAAGACAAGGATACCGCGCAGACGATCGTCGGCTTTACCGGCACCGTTGCCGCGCAGGATAAGGGCTTCTACGTCAATATCTATGACGAAGAAGGCCGCCTGTTTAACATGGAGAAGGCGGAGATTCGGGAGACGATTCTCTCGGAGGACGGAGCTTCTGCTGCAGCCGATCCGGATGGGAAATTCCAGTTCAATGGTAACGATTTTCAGGCGGAAACCAGCTATAAGGGTATGCTGTCCTCCGGCGGGACCAAGGAATACCAGTACCGGCAGACCAACACCATTACCGGCAAACGAACCTACCAGTTGGAGAAGGTCTGGGATCAGTCTGTCGATGCGGTGACATTTGCCAATGTCACCAAGGTGAATTTTGCCCTTCAGCGCCGCAGCACTAAGGACGGCTCCACATCGGTGACATTGCCGGAAACCTATTCCATCGAATGCGGTACCGGCAGAACGTGGACCAGCCTGATTGAGGACCTTGACAAATACGACTCTGAGGGCTATGCCTATCAGTACGACGCCACCGAGGTTAGCGTCACCGTGATAAACAGCGAAGGGAAGGAAGAAACAATCCCGCTGAACAGCACAGGCTGGATCGCTACCCATTACCGGAACGAGAACGGCACCAAAGTGGTCAACTCTGTCTCAGGCGGTTCTGTCCCCATCATTACCATTTCCAAAGCGTGGAACGACAACGGCGATGTGTATGAGCGCAAGGCCGTCACCGTTCGCATTTTCCGTAAGACCGCGCTTGCGGAAGCCTTGGGGAGCAGGACAGGGGAGGTCTCCCTGGATTCTCTGGACTCCCTGCCCTATGTGGATCATACCTTCAGCGAAAATAACTGGTGGACATTGGTAAGTGTGCCCACCCTGAATGAAAAACTGGGCGGCAGCAGCGCGGGGGATTACCTCGTGCTGGAATATCTGGTGGGCAGCGCCCAAAAAGACGGCGCGCAGTCCGCGGTATATTCTGCCGAGGCTCTGCGGAATGCGTGCAGCGGCAGTACCAACTCTGTCACCGGAACGGTGTACAACAGCAGCCGCCAGTATACCACCACCGCAATGACAGAGGGGAACAACCGCGTGTTTCTGACCAATACCCGCGCCGGTCAGGTCACTTTTTCCGTGACCAAGACCTGGAAGGATGAGGGAGAGGGACGCCCGGATTGCATCCAATTCCAGGTGTATCAGGACGGCGTGCCCTATCAGAACGAAACCAGCGGCGCGGCGCTCACCGTAGAGGGAGCGGAGTGGGATCCTGCCACCGGAATTCTGACGGTGCGCAAAACCGAAGCCAACGCCGCGGCGGCAACATGGACGCTTCAGCTGAAAGATCTGCCCATGTTCACCGACGCAGGCGTTCCTCACACCTACAATCTGGAGGAAGCGGGAGCACTTGATAACTACATTTCCACCAAGGAACCTGTGGAATTTGTGGAGTCTGCGCAGAGACCGGATTGCCTGACCTATCAGTACTCCTTTATCAACACGATTACCGGTACGATCAGCCATACGGCCTATAAGGTCTGGAAGGATCAGGCAACCAGAGGCGACGACCGTCCCGACCTGTACATGACCCTGTATCGCTACCTGAAAAAAGACGAAGCTACCGTTGATCGTGAGAAGCTGGAGCCCTTCATCGATTACAAGGATCAGCTGTGGACGGCAAATGCCGTTGCAGGGGGGAAGACCTATGACTGGAAGATCACCGCTACCGGTCTGCCCCAGTACAGCGATCAGGGAGAAGAGTATGTCTACTTCTTCCGGGAGAGCATGAATAACGACGGCGTGAACGCCTACGGCGTTTATCAGTTGTCGGAAAGCACAATGACGGAGCCGACCGGCGAGACCAGCCAGGTTTTTGCCAACACGCTGACCGATACCATGACGATCAAAGGCGCCAAGGTCTGGACCGGTCTGGAAGGCTACCAGACGGCGAAGGACGACCTGCCGAATCCCAAAATCGAACTGTACCGCTCACTGAGACAGGTGGAGCTTCAGGGAAAGACGAATGAGGAAATTGCGGAAATGGTTTCCGATGGAACCATCACCCTGGTCAATACCACGTTCCTGAACGAAGCGAAGAATGCCTACGCATTCCCCTACAGCAAAATGACGCAGGCGGACATTGCTGACGCGGTGTCCAAGGGGTATCTGGTGGAAACGAAGCAGGGCAGCTATGAGCTGCCAAAGTTTGACGCGGAAGGCAGACGGTACATTTACGCCCTGCGGGAAACCATGGATAATGAAACGGCGGATATTCTGTACACGAAAATCTCCGCCAGCGGTCTGCTGACCAATCACTTCCGGGAGAATGTGAACCGGCGCTCGATTGCGGTGACCAAGACCTGGGTGAACAGACCGGAAGGGGAGCGTGTCTACCCCTCTGTTACCTATACCCTGTACCGCTATGCGCGTGATACCGACGGGGAAGAGACAGAGCCTGTTGAGCTGAAGAAGGTTCAAATCTCTGCGGCTACAGTCAAGGCAAATGCCGAATTGGTTGTTGCGGAAGGGGAGGAACGGCCGCCCCTGTGGACGTTTGAAGACCTTCTGATTTACTCCCCCACCGGCAAGCCCTATTCCTATTATGTAACGGAATCCTATGGTGAGAGCGGCTCCTCTTTTGGCTATACCATTTCCTATCAGGACGAGGAGGGCATTGAGCCCGGTTATGAAAATAACAACCGCAGCGATGTCATCAGCATTCCGGAAAATGCCCTTCAGGTGCATGAAGAACCGATCGTAACGAAGGTCGGCACCACCAACACCTTTGACTCCGGAGAAATCAGAATTGCAGGCAGTAAGGTCTGGGACGACTACGGCAACAGCGCTGACATCTACGGCGGCCGGCCGGACAGTATTACCATTACGCTCACCCGCCGCACCGCCAGCGAGACGGGGCAGGATAATGCGGTGGGTTCGGAACAGATTACTTTTACCGATCAGGTGAGCACTGACCAGCCGTATATTGTCTGGGACAAGCCGGAGAACAGCAGCGTTTGGACCTACACGATTTACAATCTGGAGCAGTACGCCCCCAACGGAAAGCCCTATCTTTACGTCGTCACCGAGGTGATTGACGAATCGAAACTGGAAAATACAGCCTACGGACAGGATAACCAGTCGGTTCAGGCCAACGCGAAAGACGCACAGAATGGCGTCCTGAAGATGGCTGCCCTGACCAACCGCTTCACCGGTACCTACGAGGTCCGCAAGAACTGGATGGACGGCAACAACAAGTACGGCCTGCGCCCTGAAAGCGTGACGGTTGTGCTTCAGCGCTCCGATGATGATGGAAAAACGTGGCAAGACATTCCGTGGGATAACAGCCTGAAAACGCTGCCCTGCGCGAACCCTAAGAGTGAAAATCCCGTTGTTTCCATCAAGCTTACGTCAGGCAATGTCATTCAGAATACGAAGGGCAACTCCTGGGTGTACACCTTCACCAACCTGCCGACACAGGATAAGAACGGCGATAAATGGAAGTACCGCGGTATCGAAACCGAGATTGGCGGCGTAGAAGTCAATGAAGAAAACGTGGCGGGCGCGTATACCAGATCCTACCCCACGCAGGATGCCACCAGAACCGTGATTCAGAACAAGCTGGAATCCACCTCTCTGTATGTGAAGAAGGTCTGGCAGGATGACAGCGGAAATAAGTACGATTCCCGCCCGGAGAGCCTTACCTTCTACCTGCAAATGCGGGGCATCGTTCAGAATGACCAGACCGACGCTCCCGGGGAGGGAGAAGGAGACGGCGAGCTGACCGATTGGAAGAATGTCATTCAGGCCGACGGCAGTCCCTACACCTTCACCCTTACCAAGGCGGACGGCTGGGAGACGACTCTGCAGGACCTTCCTGTTGCCACGGTGGGTGCGAACGGAAAAACCTATTACACGCTGTACTTCCGCGCCGTAGAGAAGCATGCGGATGATACTGAGGACGAGAAGGGCAATCGGGTCCTTGGCAAGAAGGTTTTGGGCGCACAGAACTATGAGGATACGACAAACTATGTTCTCGAATCTCCGGACCATATCTACAACAAAAATCTGAGCCGGAACGAAAGCACCATCACCAATCGGCTGATTTGGGATACCGACGTTACGGTCAACAAGACATGGTACCGTCAGCCCGGCCCCCTTGCCAGGGCGACCTTCGAGCTGCTGTACAAAACGAAGGATGCGTCGGACTGGCATTGCTATGGCGGCACGGAGATTCCGGCGAATGAGGATTGGAGCGGGCATACCGCTGTCGGCGGATGCATGCTCAAGACCATGACGAGCATGACGCTGGGAGAAGACGTTCGTGTCTGGAGCAAGGTCCCGAAATACGACCGGGAAGGCAATGAACTGGAATACACCGTGGTGGAGCATCCCCTGCCCGGGTACAAAATTGAGGGCGGCGCCGATGCAGAGGAACCGCAACAGCCGGTCTCCCTCTTCCGCGCGTTCCTGAATCTGCTCAGCGTCAATGAGGCCGCCACAGCCGAATATCAACCCGGCAGCAGCTTCTTTTTCACCAATATTGAACTGCAGCACTATACCGTGCAGAAAATCTGGAAGAATTCAGCGGATGGGCAGGACGGGAATGGCAAGTATTCCGCCACCTTCCAGCTTCAGCAGCAGATAGAGGGCAGCATCGATTGGACGGATGTTACCGGAGCGATCTATACACTTACCTCGGACGTTGCGAACGACGATACCCAATCCTATACTTGGAACAGTCTCCCCAAGTATACTTCCGAAGGCAAACAGATTACCTATCGGGCCGTGGAAACCAAAATCAACAGCGTGGACGTGTCGGGGGATTCCCACGCGGCGGATGTAAACGGCTATAGTAGCGGCTCCTATATCGTGACCTACCAGTACAGCGGAGCGCAGGAACCTGCCTTCGCGGGCACCAAAACCGTCGCCACCAACCGCATGGTCTACGGCTTTGTCAACCTGAGCAAAAAAGCGGCGTATCTGGCGGCCGGGGGCATTACAGCGGCTGGCGATCCGCAAACAGGCAAACCATTGGCGGGCGTAGAGTTTGACATCTATTCGGGCGATTCGAAATACGTATCCGGCGTTCTGACCGATGCGGACGGCAACCTGATTTGCACGGACGGTAAGTATGGCGCCGAGCAGAAGTATCTGGTAGCGGGCACCTACACGCTGAAGGAAGTCAGCACCAACGATGGTTACAGCGTCTGGAAAAACGGCGTGACCTTTACCGTGGGCGTCAGCGGAAACACCGGCGAGCACGGCACGGCGTGGATCCACACCACCGGACTGGGAACGGTCATTTTGGGCCTGAATGTGGAATACAAGGAAGCAAGCGGTGAAAACCATCCCAGCTTTGGAGATGACTGCACGCCGGCGACGGATTTCGATGCCCCTGCCTACAATCTGGAAAGCCGCGGCATCATTCGTTTCACCAAGACCGGGCCGATTGTGAATGAGCAGTATACCGCTCTGGATACCCACCCCGGTGCATCCGGTGAGTCCGAGACTTATTTCGGTGTTTACCTGGATGCAGCCTGCACGGATCAGATCGCGGGTATGAGGGCGGATACTTCCGGAACCACCATGGTTCTGACCACGCGGGCTCAGGATGGAAGTACGGATTGGGCGGAAAAATTCCTCGCCAAAAACACCGGTGAGAATGCTGGCAGCATTCCCTACCTCCGTGTGGAGACCAACGGTCAGCTCACCCTTCTTTCCGGCACCTACTACATTCAGGAGGAGATTGCCCCTCCCGGCTACAAGCTGGATACCACGGTTCGTACCGTCACAGTTCCCAAACTGACGGAAACGGAGATCGGCGCGGATCTGACTGAGGTATATACCAGCAATGTCGCGCAGATCGAAGGGCTATCCGGGAACCAATGGCCCAACACGCCCAACCAGCTGACCCTTTACAAGCGGGATCAGTACGGAAGAGTCGTTGATTTGGGTGAGAATGGCTGCTTGGAACTTACCGTCAGCGCAGGAGACTTCCCGACCGGCGGGAACACCATCCGCCTGTATCAGAACGACACGACCCCCGCGAAAAAAGCGGACGGCGCCGCCTTTGACCGAGACAACATCTCCTACGATTCGGCTGCTGGCAGTTGGACAATCAAGGGCCTGTTCGATATCGGCAAGACCTACACCATCAGCGAACCGGGTGACAGCGTCCCTGCCAACAACATTCAGGCCAAGGCTTTTGCCTTTACCATGGGGGAGGATGGAACGATCACTGTTACCTCTCCTGACGCGGAAAGCAAGGATCATCCGCTGTCAGTCGCCGGAAATGACTATAAGAACTACTACAACTCGGACGCCAATAACAACGTAGTGGTTCTGCGGGACGTTGCCCGGTATCTGAAGGACGTGGCGCTGAAGAAGATTGTCGCGGGAGCAGAAACGGAAACGCCCATTCAGTACATCTCCTTTGCGCTCTGGAAGCTGGACGAAGGCGTATGGAAACCGGTTTTGGAGGATGGAACACGCCTGACCACCAATGCAGAGGGAATGATTCAGCTTTCCGACTCGGATGAGGGCATCAAAAACCTGATTACCGGGTGCGATCTGCGGTTCGGTCTGGATGTGGGCGAATACTACTTCGAGGAAATCGAGCAGGGCGCGTCGGATATCTACCGTCTGGTGGATAAGGTGTACTTTACCATTACGCCCAAGGACTATGAAACGCCACCAGCGAATTATGACGACTACGCGCAGGTAACGTTTACACCCACATCAGAGGTCTCGCAATCCGGCGAAAAGACGGGCGTTGTCAGCAATACGCCTGTGACCCAAAAGCCCAAGACCCTCGTGCTGAAGAAGGTGAATGGCGATAACGAACCGCTTACCGGCGCGCAGTTCACCCTGACCTACACCTCCCAAAACCACGGACAGGATGGCGCGCAGGTTTCGGAGGAAATCCAGTGCAAAACGGTCAATGGCGAGCTGAAAACCATGGATGGGCAGCGGGTATCTATTTCCAGAAAGGGCACCTATGTGCTCAAGGAAACCAAGGCGCCGGATGGCTATATGACGCCTACGGACGCCAATGGGAATCCGATTGAGCTGGTGACCTTCCAGGTGGTGGACAGTAGAGACGCGCAGGATAACAGGACAATTCTGGTTGGTAAAGTGGAAAGCAGTCTGGTGTCCAATGTGTCCGTCACAAAGTATGCGGATGAAGAGGATCAATCCCTGAACCTCACCGTTAAGAACGAAAAGACGGCTGTCTCCGTTGCAAAGGGGAACGACATTGTAAGCGGCACCAAGACCTGTGACCAGACGGATGTGAACGGCGAAGCCCTCTCCGGTGCGGAACTGAAAATTTATCAGGGAACGGAGATGGCAGATACCGCAGTTGCAAGCTGGACTTCCACGGAAAGCGATTATCCGCTTCTCCGCGGAACCCTGAAGGAAAACACCATCTACACCCTCTGTGAAACGAAGGCTCCCGTCGGCTATCTGGAAGCGAACCCGATTTACTTCAAGCTGTTCGGCACCGCCACAACGGGAGAAGGGGAAAACAAAACTGTTGTTTCCCAGCTCTATGTCTGGACGGGCGAGGGTGCACCCGCACTGGAAGGCGAGTGGAGCAAAACCACGAACCTCAATGACACCGTGCTGACCATGGTAGATGAAGCCATCATCGCCCCGGTGGATTTGCGGAAGGTAGTAGGGGATGCGGCTTCCGGCTACACAGCCCTGCCCGGCGCTGAATTTAAAGTCAGGTCTTTGGATGGGGAAGGCACAGACCTTGGCACTGCCGTCACCGATTCCACTGGACATCTGGTGTGGAAAACCATCGACAACCCCAACGGCCTGATCTTCCATTCCAGCGGCAAACGCGTTACGAGCGGGACGGATTCTTCTGTAATCGGAAAAACCATCATCCTCCAGCAAAATACGAGCGGCTATCGGTTCACGGAAATCTACGCCCCGGACAATGCCTATAATGACGGCAGAAGCTATGAGGTGCAGATTACCGGGGATCACTACGACGCCTACCGGACAGGACCCAAGACCTATGACTCCGGGAAATATGTCAACATTGCTGCGGAAGATCAGACTGCGTTGACGGACAGGAGAAATGATGCCGAAGCACCTACCGCAGTAAACAAGCCCTATCATTCCACCGTGACCCTTCACAAGTATGACGCGGATGAAGAGGCGAACAAGGCGGCGATTCCCAATACACAGTTTACTCTCTATCACGCTACGCTCACCAATGGAATATGGACAGAAGGAAGTTCGGTTGGCAGCTTCATCACGGATGCTAACGGCAATCTCTCCATTGAAATCCATAATAAGGGACATTACATTCTGAAAGAGACCCGGGCAGCCGCCGGCTACAATCTGGACAGCGGCAACAAGTTTACGTTTACCCTGATTGACGGTACCGCGCAGGACGTTGCCAATCACGCCCCGTACTGCTACGACGGCACGGCGGAATTGACGATTGATCCCAACGGCGTTCCCAATTCCCGTATCAATGGCACCGTGACCCTGACCAAGCAGGATGCCGGCACCGGAGAGAAGCTGAATGGGGTCATCTATACCCTGAGCAGAACGGACAATCCGGCAGAAACGTACTTGCTGCGTACGCCTAAGGACGTGACTACCGGAAAGACCTACACGGCGTATCAGGAAGAAGACGGCACGTGGAAGTGGCGTGAGGAGGACGGCACGACCGGCGTGCTCACAGTCAAGGGCCTGAACTGGGGCGAATACAAGCTGGTGGAAAAAACGGCGCTTTCCGGCTATGTGCTATCCGCCCGGGAGTACCCGTTCACCATCTCAAATCAGATTGACAAGGTGTCTCTGGGAGAGAATGGAATCATTGACAATTCCAAAAATCAGGTGACCTTCCACAAGACCGACAATGCCGAGACGCCTAAGAATCTGGCTGGCGCGGTGTTTGAGGTGCACGAGGGCGGTACCCACAGTGAAAGCTGTCAGGCTGTGCTCTTCTATGCTTCGGCGGACGCAACGGAAACCGTTAATACCGTCACTTCCGGTGCTGACGGAACCGTCACCATCTATGGCCTGCCGACGGACAACACCAGTGACACGCCCAAAACCTATCATCTGGTGGAAAACACCGCCCCCAAGGGTTACAAAATCGCAGACCCGGTAACCTTCACCATCGACCGGTACGGAAAGGTACGGCTTGGAGTCGGGGAAGTGACGGAGGTTCCGATGCAGGACGCCCCCATTGCGCTTTCCGTCGAGAAGGTCGGCGAGGACACCGGCACGAAGCTTCCCGGCGCGGAGTTCACCCTGACGGATATCTGCACGGATGCTTGTGACCACGAACTGGCAAATGACGCGCTTTCGGAGACCGTCACCACCGGTGAGGACGGGAAGGGGAAGATCCCCATTGAACGCGTCATTGCGGGGCACACCTACCGGCTGACAGAAACCAAGGCCCCGGATGGCTACGAATGCACGGCGGAGATTACCTTCTCCGTCAATCCCAACGGTACGGCGAATCTGCTCACCACCACCGGCGGCAAAACGGAGGCTACCCTGGATTCCACGGGAACGAGCTTCACCGTCAGCAACGAGAAGATACGACTGACGCTGAAAAAGGTGGATTATGATGATCCCACTATCGTTATGGAGGATGTTTCCTTTACGCTGACGCCTGCGGAGGGTTCCTCCTTCTGCGGTGGGACAACAGAACCGATTTCCCTGGCAACGGATGCCAGCGGTCAGATTACCATTCCCGAGGACCGTCTGAAGCATGACAATTCCTACCTTCTGACGGAGCAGGACCCCACGAATCTCTATCCCAATTACCGCTACTCCGGCAAGGAAACGATCACCTTCCGGGTAGAGAAGAATGGAACCCTGACCATCACCGGTGAAAACGCCATGTTTACGCTGACGGAAAATGAAGCGGTTCCCGTCATTCAGGTCACCAACCAGCAGATCAGCTTGTCCATTACCAAGGTGGATCAGGCGAGCGGTCAGGCTCTGGAAGGCGTGGGGCTGAAGCTGAGCAAGCTGGGCGACGGCACATGGACGCAGGTGGACGAATGGACAACCACCACCGAGACCAAAGTGTTCCGGGATGCTACCTTCACCTCCGGCACCTACCTGCTGGAAGAGACGACCACTCCGGAGGGCTATAACTCCATCGCCGCCCCGCTGACCTTCACCATTGACCCGGCAGGTAACATTACGCAGGCAAAGGTCGGGGAGGAGAACTGGGAAGACCTGACGAAGACAAACAGGAACTTCACAATCACCCAGAATCCTGCGGACAGCACGCCCGGCGGCATCGCTCTGACAGTGGTCAATGCCAAGGCTTCGAATCTGAAGATCATCAAGACGGAAAAGGGTTCGACTCAGGTTCTTCCCGGCGTAGAGTTCCGTCTGGACTATCTGGATGGTTCCCACGACCCGGTGACAAAGATCACCGACGCAAATGGCGTTGCCATCTTTGAGAACCTGCCGGACGGGCATTACCGGGTGACGGAGGTGAAGACGGTCACCGGCTATAATCTGCTCAGCGCGCCGCTGGAGATTACCATTTACCGCAACAGCGAGGTCTATACGGCGCAATACGGTTCAACGGAAACCAGCCTGACCCGGGATCCCGGCACGGATACCATCCTCCTGCCGGTGACCAATCAGAAGGGGCTGGTGCTTCCCGCTACCGGTACCACAACGCCTCAGCTTCCCAAATCGATTCTGATGTTCACGGCGATTCTGGAAGGCCTGGTGCTGTACTTCTATCAAACCCGCGGCGGACGCCGCAAAAAGAAAACGGCATAACAGGCCGCCTCCATGCTGCTTCCCGGGTTCCGGGAAGCAGCAGAAACCGGGAGAAAGAAAGGAAGAGCAATCCATGAAAGTGAACAAAGCGCATTCCAGAAGGAGCCTTTCGCTGCTGCTGACGCTGGTTCTGCTGCTGACGCTGGTTCTGCTGCTGACGTTTCTGTCCGGGGTGGCAGTCGCCTCCGCTGAGGAGGAAGTGGATTTTGCGGTGATCGATCCGAAAAAGACAGGCTCCATCACCGTCACCAAGTATGCAACCAAGTATAGTGCAACGAATTCAAATCCCCCCAAGGGCGAAGCCACCGGTACCAGCGGGGACGTGGGCAGCATTGACAGCGGCTATGAGCCGCTGGGCGGCGCGGTTTTCAAGCTGTTCAAAATCGCGGACGCGGATGCTGTGATGGACTATTATAACGGCACCAGCACCAATACCTATGATGTCAGCGGCTTTGTGTATGACGAAGCCGCCGGCACGGCAACCTACAATGGCACCGCGGTTTCTGCCGCAGGGAAAGGAACCACCGCGGCAAATGGCACCTATGTCTTTGAGGGCTTGCCCGTGGGCATCTATGTGCTGAAGGAGGTCACCGCCCCCGACCAGATCACCGCCCCGCTGGCGGAAACCTGCCTGATTTCCATTCCCATGGTCAATACCGCAACCAGCGACAATAACGGCAGCGCCCAGTGGCTGTACAATATCCATGTCTATCCCAAGAACCATGCTGCTACCGGCAATGTCACCCTGAACAAGGTCGACCAGAACGGAAACGCACTGAAAGATGTAACGTTCCAGCTGTTCGCCCAAAAACTGGATGCTGACGGAAAAGTAACCGGCGGCTGGAAAACGATTACTGCCACAACTGCCAATGGCGGCGTGGAAACCAACCTGACGCTGCAAACGGGCAGTACCGGAGAACTGAAACTCGAGAATCTGCCCGCCAACCTCCGCGGCACCCAGTACAAGCTGGTGGAGGTATATACCCCCGAAATTTCTCCGGAGGGCTATATCATCAATCCCAATCCCCTGTATTTCAAGGTGAATGCGGACAACACCGTTTCCTGGAACGCTTCCTCCGGGGATGTAAACGGCTGCAATAATGAAAACACCGGCGTTGTAGGAACTCCCACGGTTTCCGCCAACACGCTGACCGTCACGCTTCGCAATGAAATTCCGTCTCTTACCAAGCGGGTGCGCCAGAACGGCGGCGATAACTGGCTGACAGATGAGCAGTACAGTCTGGACGATACCATTGTCTACAAGCTGACGGCCTATGTACCGAACAACATCGGGGAACTGGACACTTTCACCATTAAGGATGTGCCGGATGTTGGCCTTGCCGACAATATGGATAAGGCTACGTTTACGGTAACCTGCGGCGAAATGGCGCTGGACGGCGGCGATTTCGATGTAACTGCGGTAGCTGCCACGGGGCAGACCGGCAAAGGCTTCCTCTTTACCCTCACCGATTCCGGAAAGACGAAGGCGGCGGGCAAGACGCTGGAAATCCAGTATCAGGCCCATTTTACCGCCAAGGCAGTCATTCAGGGAGAGGGCAACGACAATACCGCGACTCTGACCTATTCCCCACAGGCAAATCCTGTCAGCACGGGGGACGTGCCTGCGGAGAGCGCGGCCAGCGGCTACATCATCACCGACCACGCCCGGGTGTACACCTATCAGTTCCGGATCACGAAGTATAAGGACAGTGTAAAGGCCGGAAACGAGATCGGCGGCGTCCAGTTTAAGCTGCTGGATTCCGTTAAGACTGCCACAACGAAGGAGAACGTTCTGAATGTGGTGAAGGTGCGTGACGGCGTGTACCGTCTGGCGCTGGCCGGGGAAACCACAGGTACGACGAATCTCCTGACCACGAAAAGCGATGGCACCATCCTGATTCAGGGCCTGGAAAACGGCACCTACTATCTGAAGGAAACCAAGACCATCGCGAATTATAACCTTTTGAGCAAGCCCTTTGAATTCCAGGTGAATGTCTCCAGAACGACCAGCTGGACAAAGGACGGCAGCTTTACGTCCACAGGCAGCATCGTGAAGACCCACAATACAACGACCTACAAGCCGACCGATCCCACAGGAACGGCAACGATCGTCAACAAGAAGGGCTTCACCCTGCCGCAGACCGGCTCCATGGGCTACCTTCTGTTCTGCACCGTAGGCGTTGTCCTGATCGGCGGCGGCGCCATGCTGCTGTTCGGCGGGCGAAAGAAGAAAATCCGCTGAGAATTTTCTTGGGCAACACCGCGCAATGGGAGAAGCGGGCTTCGGCGGATTTTTTGCCCCATTATGCAGGGATGCCCTTGAAAAACCACGGAATTTGTGATAGCTTCACAGTGGTGAAGCAATAAGCCGAAACGGACGCGGCGCCCACCGGTGCCGTGTCCGTTTCCCATTCGCTTTAATACTAACTCTTGATTAAAAACTTTAATTCTTTCTGGCCCGAATTGCTCCAGAATGCGTTATCTTCCTTGCTGGGCGTCAGCCCAGCGGCGTCATCTGCCTTTTCTGGCACAATTCATTCTCGGAAAGCTTTTAAAGCTTTCAATCAAGAATTAATATAAAAACCCAATCCCCAAGGGATTTTTCCATAGAGTTTTCCTCAAAAAAGGAGCCGTTTATGCAGCAATCCAGAAAAATCGTCGTATTATTTGCGGTTTTGATGATCGCCACCGGCGTGCTGATTTTTGCCTATCCCTTCATCAGCAATGCGCTGGAAACCCGTCACGCCACCGTGGCGGTGCAGGCGTATCAGCAGTCCGTCCAAACTTTGCAGAAGGAGGACATCGATACGCTGAAGGAGGCGGCAAAGAGCTATAACGACCAGCTCGAGAGCGTCATAGACCGCAACGCCCAGGGGCAGGGTGAGGTGACCGACAGCTATATTGACCTCATCCAGCTGGGCGATGCCTTAGGCTACATCACCATTCCCAAGATCGACCTGAATCTGCCAATTTACGAGGGCACCGGCGCGGATGTTCTGGCCCATGGCATCGGACATCTGACCCAGACCAGCTATCCTCTGGGCGGCGAAAGCACCCACAGCGCCCTGTCCGGCCACCGGGGCATGGCGGAAGCGGAGCTGCTTGCCAATCTGGACAAGCTGGAAATCGGGGATCAATTCTACCTGCATGTGCTGGACGAGGTGCTGGCCTACCGGGTGGATCAGATTCTCACCGTGGAACCGGATCAGGTGGAGGCGCTGGACATTGTGGAAGGGGAAGACCTGTGTACCCTCGTCACCTGCACCCCCATCGGCATCAATTCCCACCGGTTGCTGGTTCGCGGCACCCGGACGGAATACAACGGGGAGGAAGAGACAGCCTCCGGCACCCTGTATCAGAGCGTGCACACCGGCACGGCAGTCCGGCGGCTGATGGTGATCTGGCCCTGGCTGACGCTGGCGGTAATCATCGCCATCGGCATTGAGGCGCTGCTGATGCTGATGGTGCTGAAGCGGCGCAGACAGCGCAGGGAGGATGACTGAGTGAATCGCAGAGTACGGCAATGGCTGGGCTTTCTTCTGATGCTGGTGGGACTGGCCCTGCTGTGCGGGCCCTTCCTGCTTGGCACCCGGGAGGAATGGGTTCAGAAGCAGGCAGTGGAGACCTTTTATCAGGAAAAGCAGGCGGCGCAGAGCGCTTCTCAGGACAAACAGCCGGTGACGGAAGAAACCGTCCCGGAATCCACCGAACCACGCGACCTGTTTTATGAGAAAGCGAAGGCGTATAACGAGTCGCTGGTGAAAAACGGGCAGGATGGAATGCGTTCCCGGGCGGACGTGGAGAGCTTTGCCCTCAGCGCGCTGGACTTCGGATATTCGGAGAATCTGATCGGCACGCTGGAAATTCCCCGCATGGAAATCGAACTGGGACTGTATCTGGGCGCCGATGGGGAAAACATGGCGAAGGGCGCGGCGGTTTTCGGCATGACCTCCCTGCCGCTGGGCGGGGACAGCGAGAATACTGCCATAGCCGGTCACCGGGGCTGGCGGGGAAGCCCCATGTTCCGGGATATCCAGCTGCTCCAGATGGACGACCCCATCTACATCACGACGCCCTGGGATACCCTGACCTACCGGGTGTGCGAGATTCGGATTGTGACGCCGGAGGACAACAGCTGGTGCAGGATTCAGCCCGGGAGGACATTGATTTCTCTCATGACCTGCCATCCCTATGGGCAGAACTACCAGCGCTACATCGTCTTCGCGGAGCTTTCCCCGGAGGATAAGCCCTCCGAGGAAGCAATTCGGGCGGAAAACGCGGCCAGCTACGATCCGTCCCCCAGACAGATCACCCAGATCCACGCCGACGGCACGTCGGATACCGTGACGGTAGACCCTGCCGCTATCCGGCCGGACGGCAGCGAATATGGGGCGGTTCTGTCCAATTTTGTCATTCTGGCGGAGGATAAGATGCGGATTGCGGCATGGATTGGGGCGGCTGTGGTGGCCCTGTCCGGCATCTGGCTTACCGTACAGACCCTCCGGGACTTCAAAAAAGGGGAGAAACACCATGAATCAGAATGAACGCACAGACCGGATTATTCAAGAGGTTTCCAAGGCCATCACCGGCAAGCGGGAGTGCATCACCACCGTTTTGTGCGCCATTTTATCCCGCGGGCATATCCTGATTGAGGACATTCCGGGCGTCGGCAAGACCACGCTGGCGCTGGCCTTCGCGGCGGCTATGGGACTGAAGCAGAAGCGTATCCAGTTTACGCCGGATGTGCTTCCGTCGGATATCACCGGCTTTACCATGTACCGCCGGGAACAGGAGCAGTTTGTCTACCAGCCCGGCGCTGTGATGTGCAATCTGTTCCTTGCGGACGAGATCAACCGAACCTCCCCCAAAACCCAGTCCGCCCTGCTGGAGGTTATGGAGGAGAACGCCGTCACCGTGGACGGTGTGACCCACCCGGTGCCGGATCCCTTTGTGGTCATCGCCACCGAGAACCCCATGGGCTATACGGGAACCCAGATGCTGCCGGAATCCCAGTTGGACCGCTTTATGGTCTGCGTGACCATGGGCTACCCCAGCCGGGCGGAGGAAATGGCAATTCTCAAAGGGCAGGCCCAGCAAAATCCGCTGGCGCAGGTGCGCCCCGTGACCAACCGGCAGGAACTGCTGGAAATGCAGGCACAGGTGCGGCAGACGGTCATTGCGGATGCGGTGTACCGGTATATGGTGGATTTGTGTGCCGAGACCCGCCGCCATCCGGGTATTGCGCTGGGTCTCAGCCCCCGGGCGACACTGGCGCTGGCTTCCATGGCCCGGGCCAATGCGTTTATACAGGGAAGAAATTATGTGATTCCCAGAGATGTCAGTGAGATGTTTCCCTATATCGCGGTTCACCGCCTGCGGCTGTCCCCGGAGGCAAAGCTGAACCGCTGGAATGTGCAGGATATTCTGGGGCAGATTCTGGAACGGGTGAAAGCGCCGGTGCCGGAGAGGATGAAGACCCGTGGGTAACTGGGCAAGACCGGCGGGGCTGCTGCTGGGGACGGCGCTGCTGGCGGTGCTGCTGAACAGCGATTTTCTGCTGTTTGTGCTGGGACTGGAAGTGCTCCTGCTTCCCGCAGCCGGTTGGACGGCGGCCCGGCTGGCAAAAAAGGTCCGTGTCCGGGTGGTGATTCCCGAAAGCCGGGTGTTTCAGGGCGAGACGTTTCAGATTCAGGCGGAGCTGGAGAATCAAAGCATCCTGCCCATTGCCCAGGCATCGGTTCGGCTGGCGGTGCGGGCTTATCCGGAACAGGAGGCGCTGCTGCTGACCGGGAAGCTTTTCCTGAACGGCGGGGAACAGGGCAGCCTGTGCTTCCGGCTTGAGGGCAGCCACTGCACCAGTTTGGAAATCCAGCCGGACCGACTGACGATTACAGACCCCCTGGGCCTTTTTCAGCGCCGCTGCCCGGTGGACAGCAGGGAAAGCGGAATGGTATTCATCCTGCCCGGCGTACTGCGGCAGGAGACGAAGCTGCCGGAGGGGCAGGGAGAGCTGCTGTCTGCCGACGGGGACTCGGACCGGCGGGAGATCGATTCCCCGGACCCTTCTGAGCTTCGGACGTTTCAAAGCGGCGACCCTCTGAACCGGGTGCACTGGAAACTGTCTGCCCGGCAGAACGAGCTGATGGTGAAGGAGCTGTCAGAGTCGGTGAAAAAGCTGACCTGGCTGTACCTGAATCTACAGGAGCGGGCTTCCGGCCCGGCAGTCCGGAACCGCCCGGAGGTATGGGATCATTTTGTGGAGACGGCGGCATCGGTCAGCGCGGCGCTGGTGCGGGCGGAGCGGGCGCATATGGTATTCTGGGTGGACGCTTCCCGGGACACGCTGGCGCGCCATGTGGTAACGGATGAGGAAACGCTTCAGGAAATGCTGTGCGCGCTGCTGTGTGCGGATTCCTACGCCGGGAAAGATTACTCGCCCCTGTTGAAGGAGAACAGTTTAGATGAAACAAAGGGCAGTACCTACATCGAAATCGACCTACAGGGCGATCTTATCGGTTCAGGCGCGCCGTGACGAGCCCTCCGGGCTTACGGTGTCCGACCGGTTTTTTAAGCCGGAGGGAAAAACGGCGTCCCGCCGCTTGTGCTGGGTTCTGGCAGACGGGCTGCTGCTGGCGTGCCTTGTGTCTGGACTGGCACTGTCCTATGCTTCCGGCTTTGCTGTGCCGTTTCCGTGGTATGACAATCTGATCTTGCTGGTGGGCTGCTTTGGGGCGGCGCTGCTGTGCCAAAGTCCGTGGGTCAGAAAACACACTGCGGTCTGCGCGCTGGGAGCGCTGATGCTGTATCTGCTGGCGCTGTTTCTGTGTCAGAATGCCTTTTTCGAAGGTATGGGACAGTTTGGCGCGCTGGTGGTGAGCACGCTAAACCGCACCGGTTCCGGCGGGGAGGGGCTGGCGGTTTCCGGCGGCACGGCGGACGTATTTCTGCTGCTGTGCGCGGTGCCTGTGCTTCTCTGGCTGGCGGTGTCGCTGCTCATGAAGCAATCGCTGCTGACGGCGAACTTGCTGCTTGTCCCGCTGTTGGCATTTCTGGCGCTCTGCGGCGGGGCGACCAATGGCCCGGCGCTGTTTTTGCTGCTGCTTGGAATTGTTTTGAGCGCCGCGTACACCAGACCCAGAAGGCAGTACCGGATGTGGGGCGGAGACAACCGGCAGCTCCGGCAGGAGAATCGGATTCGCTTTCAGTCCGTCCAGAAAAAGTGCACGGCGTGGACACTGGCTGCCGTGCTGGTGCTCTCCGTCCCGGCCTACTGGCTGGCGCGCCCGCTGATGGCGGTGCCTCTGAAGCCTGCCCGGCAGGTGTCGCTGGAAATTCAGAGCCGGCTGATGACAAAGGTGGGACGACTCCTGCCCCAGATCAGCGCGGGGGCGTGGAATTTGCAGACCCAGGCGGTTGGCGGCGGCGTGGAGAACGGCGCGCTCGACAGCGCGGAGGGGTACTATCTGGAAGATGTGGAGGATCTGCGCCTGACCCTGAACGTAAGACCCACGGAGACCCTGTTTCTCAGGGGCTATGTGGGGACTTCTTACCATGACGGCAGCTGGGATAACCCCTACGCCAGTACCTTTGACGGCGCGGCCATCAACTGGAAAACCGACGGTTCTCCCAGACTGTACATCCAGAACCTGCCCTTTCTGCGGACAGCCTTCGCGCTGGAGCAGGAGGAACTGAACACCCTGGAAATCACACCGGCCCAGCTGCTGGTGGAGCGTCTCAACGCCGGGGAGGCCTATACCTATCTGCCCTACGGCGCCTATCTCAACGACTACTATGAGGTCAGCGCCGGCGACGGCGCGGTGGTGGGACAGTCCGGGCAGGAGGACCGCTTCTACTTCTTCTTCCGGCAGGACATGGAGTCGGTGCTGACTGCGTGGAACGCTTTGGAGGATACCGCCAATGTGCTGGACCGGGTGGAGGAAGCCTATCAGGCCTTTTGCCTTGCCAATGACCGGACCCAGTGCGACGGTTTGGAGAAATTACAGGAGACGGTGGACGCGGCCGTTGCCGGGAATCGGTGGACGCCGGAAAAGAATCTGGACGAGATCACAATGTGGATTCGGCAGTATCTGGCGGAGCGCTGCCGCTACAAAACGGTGCCGGAGGCTGCCCCGGAAGGGGAGGATCCGCTTTCCTATTTCCTCTTCCAATCCGGGGAGGGCAGCAGCGTCCACTTCGCGTCGGCGGCGGTGGCCCTTTACCGGATGTTCGGGATTCCCGCCCGGTATGTGGTGGGCTACGAGGTGCCGGCAACCCTGTTTTCCGCCCAGCCCGGCGGCAGCTTCACGGCGGTGGTGCAGTCGGACAACGCGCAGGCCTGGGCGGAAATCTACGTACCCGGCATCGGCTGGCAGCCGAAGGATATGACCCCCGGCGTGATCGGAACTTATGAGGAAGACGGCCCCGGTGGAGAGCGGATCGAAGCGGCGCAGACAGACGATTCCGTGACTGCCGAGAGCCTGCCGGAATACACGGAGCCGACCCTTCCGCCGGCAGAGACAGCCGGCAGCGCCCGTTCCTGGGAGCAAATTCTGGCATTGGCATTGTACGCGCTGCTGACGGCGGCGCTGGGAGCGGTACTGGCGGTTCTGGGCAGCCGTGTCTGCCGGGCGCTGGGGCTTGACCCATTCCACCGGCGGACCCGGAGGCAGCGGCTGATCGGCGTGTTTCAGGCGCTGTATGCCAGAGCCTGCAATCTTGGACTTCCGAAGGACACGGACAGCCAGTCAGAGAAATTTGCGGCCTTCTGCGAGACAGAGCTGGCCCGCCGGGACGCAGAAGCGGCCGGCCTGCTCCGACCGGCGGTGGAGCGCCTGTACCGGAGCAGCTTTGGCGGGGAGCCGGTGTCGCAAACTGACATCCAAACCATGCGGCGTTTGCTGACGACGCTTTGGAAAAGGCCAAAAAAGTGAGAACCAACAGGCGCAGTGCTGGCACTGCGCCTCAGCGTGTAGAAAAAGCGAATTTGCCGCAGCAGCGGAAAACAAAATGAAATCCATTTTCTGCCGGGGCGTGTACCTGGCAGAAAATACATCTCAGGCTGCAAGTGTGCGAGTTGTGCGCCAGCGGCGCACAAGGAGTGCGCGCGGCAGACTGCAAAACCCTGTCGGAAAGCCCCAAAGGGGATTTCCGACAGTCTGAGGCGCAGTGCTGGCACTGCGCCTGTTCTGCGTCTTCCGCATCGGGCGGTTGACTTGCGGCGTGTCCTCCCGTATAATGGGGAAAAACCGCTTCAGGAGGAACACCATGGTAAAAGAACTGATGCACGATCCCATTTTTCTGGCGAGAAAGTCGGCTCCTGCCGAAAAAGAGGATTTACAGACAGCCCGGGACCTGCTGGATACGCTGATGGCCCACAAGGATACCTGTGTCGGCATGGCGGCGAACATGATCGGCGTCTGTAAGAAGATCATCGCCTTTGACAACAGGGGCGCCTATATGGTCATGCTGAACCCGGAGATTTTGAAGAAATCCGGGGAGTATGAAACCGAGGAGGGCTGCCTGTCCCTGCTGGGCGGGCCCCGAAAGGCAAAGCGGTATGAGAAGATCAAGGTGCGGTATCAGACGCTGGACTTCCAGACAAGGCTCAAAACCTTCACCGGCTGGACGGCCCAGATCATCCAGCACGAAATCGACCATTGCAATGGCATCCTGATCTGAGGGAGGGAAACGATGGGAATGTGGAACCCCTGGCGGGGCTGTCACCGTTACAGCGAGGGCTGTCAATTCTGCTATATCCACAAGGGCGACGCCAAACGGGGCGTGGACACCAACGTGGTGGAAAGGACCGACAATTTTTACGCGCCTGTCGCCCGGAAGAAAAACGGCGAGTACAAAATGAAGTCCGGCCTTGTGTATCTGGGCTTTTCCACGGACTTTCTGCTGCCGGAGGCGGACGAGTGGCGGAAGGAATGCTGGGATATGATCCGGCAGCGGCAGGACTGCACGTTTCTGTTCCTGACGAAACGGATTGAGCGCTTTCCTGACTGCGTTCCCGGGGACTGGGGCGACGGCTGGGACAATGTGATTGTCGGCTGTACCGTGGAAAATCAGCAGCAGGCAGATCAGCGGCTGGAAGTTTTTTCCCGGCTCCCCATCCGGCACAAGAATATCATCTGTCAGCCCATGATTTCACCCATTGATCTGGAGCGGTATCTGGACGGCGTGGAACTGGTGGTGGCAGGCGGGGAGTCGGACCGGTTTGCCCGGCCCATGGACTTTGATTGGGTGCTCTCCCTGCGGGCGCAGTGCGTCCGCAAAAACGTGTCCTTTGAATTTCGCCAGTGCGGCACCCACTTTATCAAGGACGGAAGGGAGTATACCCTGCAAAAGAAGGACCTTTGCGCCCAGGCCAGAAAGGCGAATATCAACTACAAGCCCTGACCCTATGAACGGATGGGGTTCTGACCCTGTACGGATGGACGGACGGGGGCTATGATAAATGAAAAAGGAGGAACTTCTATGTATGAGGAAATCACAGCTCAGGCCCGAACAGCCGTTACGGAGCTGCTGGAGCAGGCAAAGCTGAAGCCCGGCGCGCTGCTGGTCATCGGCTGCTCCTCCAGCGAAATGGTGGGCAAACGCATTGGCAAAGGCTCCAGCGAGGAAGCGGCGGAGGCGGCGTTCGCGGGAATTTATCCGGTGCTTCGGGAGCATGGAGTTTTTCTGGCGGTGCAGTGCTGCGAGCACCTGAACCGGGCGCTGATTCTGGAGCGGGAGGCGGCGGAGCTTAGGGGATATGAACCTGTCAACGTAAAGCCCCAGCCCAAGGCAGGTGGCTGGTTTGCCGTCACCGCATGGAACGCATTCTCCGACCCGGTAGCGGTGGAAGCGATCCGCGCCGACGCGGGAATGGACATCGGCGGCACCCTGATCGGTATGCATCTGCGTCCGGTGGCTGTACCGGTTCGTACCAGCGTCAGGCAAATTGGGGAAGCAATGGTTCTGTTTGCCCGGACCCGGCCCAAATACATCGGCGGCCCCCGGGCGGTCTATCAGGATTTATAAAATTATGTGCATATCGGCTTTCGTCAGCAAGCCGTTAAATTGTGATTGAGTCGATAGTAAAAGTTGACAGTTGAAAGTTGACAGTTGAAAGTTGCGGTATCCCTTCGGGATGATATTAAATATCACTACAAATCTTTAACACGATCGCTTTCCAAGAGAATATCCGGTTTTTGAACCAGAATGATTTCAATTGTCCCGTAGGGACTCCTTAACTTTCAACTTTCTACTTTCAACTGTCAACTCTAGCGATCATATTTTACCTGCCTGCTGAGCTAACCCGATAAGCACTTAAAATTATCTCCCAAATTTTCCCTTTGAGTTTTGTACAGTTATCACAAACAGATAAAAAATCATTGACATTTCCTTGGCGAAGTTCTATAATCGGAACAGCGAAAAGAACACGAAAACAGGAGGAAATGTTTATGAAAAAACTGCTTGCAATTGCCCTGTCCCTGCTGATGGTGGTAGGCGTGCTTGCCGGCTGCGGCGCAAAGGATACCGCGCCCGCTCCCGCCGAGACCAAGGCCCCCGCCGCTGAGGCTCCCGCCACGGAAGCCGCTCAGCAGAGCTACATGGACGAACTGATTGCCGCTGCCAAGGAAGAGGGCACGCTGGTGGTCTACGGTTCCTGCGAGGAAGAGTACCTGGCAGCCGCCTGCGAAAAGTTCCAGGAGCTGTACGGTATCGAGACCCAGTATCAGCGCCTGTCCACCGGTGAGGTGCAGAGCAAGATCGAGGAAGAAAAGGGCACTCCCTCCGCCGACGTCTGGTTCGGCGGCACCACCGATCCTTACAACGTCTGCGCCGCGGAAGGCCTGCTGGAGCCCTATCAGGCGGAAAACGCTTCCCACCTGCTGGGCGATGCCTACCGTGACCCCGACGGCAACTGGTACGGCATCTACAAGGGCATTCTGGGCTTCATGGTCAACACCGATGAGCTGACCCGTCTGGGCCTGGAGATCCCGCAGGACTGGGCCGACCTGACCAAGCCCGAGTACAAGGGCCTGATTTGGCTGTCCAACTACAATACTGCCGGTACCGCCAAGCTGATTATCAACACCATGATTCAGAAGTACGGTCATGACGCCGGCATCCAGTATCTGGTGGATCTGGACAAGAACGTGCAGGTTTACACCAAGTCCGGCTCCGGTCCCTCCAAGAATGTGGGCACCGGCGAGTGCGTCATCGGCGTGGGCTTCCTGCATGACGGCATCACCCAGATCGTGGACAACGGCTACGGCAATATCCAGCTGGTGATCCCCTCCAGCGGCACCTCCTTTGAGATTGGCGCCACCGCCATCTTCAAGGGTTGCCAGCATCCCAATGCCGCCAAGCTTTGGATTGAGTTCGCTCTGAGCCCCGACTGCGTCAATCTGGCTCAGGAGAACGGCTCCTACCAGTTCTTGGTGCTGGACAATGCCCAGCAGCCCGCTGTTGCCGCTGAGTTCGGTCTGGACCCCGAGAACGTCATGGACTATGACTTCGAGGACGCCAAGAACAATATCAAGACCTACGTTGAGGAAGTTATGACCGCTCTGGGCGGCGGCGATGACCGCTTCAAGACGGAGTAAGATATATCATCCGACATATTGCGGGGGGATGGAGGTTTTCGCCGCCATCCCTCCGCTTCTTGTTTCGATAGAAAGGAGGAGTGCGCAGATGGCATCCCGCCAAGGCGCGTCCCTGGACCGAAAAAAACTGATGGCTGACCCCATCATGGTCACAACCATTGTGGTGCTCATCACCTTCCTGACTCTGTTCATCCTGTACCCGCTGGCGATTCTGCTGGTGGACAGCGTATACAGTAAGGACAGCGGCATTACCCTGTCGATTTTCCAGCGGATTTTCGGTATGAGCAGCTTCCGCACCGCCATTACCAATACCCTGAAGGTGGGCTTCACCGTGGGCATCTTCTCCACGCTGATTGGCCTGCTGTTTGCCTATGTGGAGGTGTATGTGAAGGTTCGCACCAAATTTATGGGCGGACTGTTTCAGGTGGTGTCCATGCTGCCGGTGGTATCTCCGCCTTTTGTATTGTCTCTGTCCATGATTATGCTGTTCGGCAAAGCGGGCATCATCACCCGGTATTTGCTGCACATCTATGACAACAGCGTCTACGGCTTCTGGGGCATCGCCATTGTGCAGACCCTGACCTTCTTCCCAGTGTGCTACATGATGCTCAAAGGCTTGCTGAAAAACATCGACCCCTCTTTGGAGGAAGCCGCCCGGGATATGGGCGCCTCCCGCTTCATGGTCTTTACCAGCGTGACCCTGCCGTTGATTCTGCCGGGTCTCGGCAACGCCTTTTTGGTGACCTTTATCGAGTCCATCGCGGATTTTGCCAACCCCATGATTATCGGCGGCTCCTATGACACGCTGGCAACCACCATCTATCTGCAAATCACCGGCGCTTACGACAAGGAAGGCGCGGCCGCCATGGCTGTGGTTCTGCTGACCATCACCCTAGCCATGTATCTGGTGCAGAAATACGTGCTGGAAAAGAAGACGGCGGCAACGCTGACGGGCAAAGCCTCCCGGGCCAGAATGCTCATCGAGGACCGTTCCGTCACCACGCCGCTGACCATTGCCTGCTCCGCAATCGCCCTGTTTGTCATTGTGATGTACATCTGCGTTCCCTTCGGTGCGCTGTTTAATACCTGGGGCTATGACTTTACCCTGACGACAAAATGGTTTGTCCGGGTGTTCCAGAAATATAAGGGCTTCAAGGCCTTCAAGGATTCCTTCCTGCTGTCTCTGGCGTCCGCACCTATTACGGCGCTGCTGAGCATGATTATCTCCTATCTGGTGGTCAAGCGGAAGTTCCGCGCCAGGGGCTTCATTGAGTTCGTTTCCATGCTGGCAATGGCGGTGCCCGGCACAGTTCTGGGCATCGGATATATCCGGGGCTTTGTGAACGGCGTGTTCGGCACGGGCTTTTTGCAGGGCATCTACGGCAGCGCGGCTATCTTAATTATCGTCTTTGTGGTGCGCTCCCTGCCCACCGGCACCCGCAGCGGCATCTCCGCTCTGCGGCAGATCGACAAGAGCATCGAAGAATCCGCCTATGACATGGGCGCGGACAGCTTTACCGTGTTTATGACGGTGACGCTGCCGCTCATTAAGGATTCCTTCCTCAGCGGACTGGTCACTGCCTTTGTCCGCAGCATTACCGCCATTTCCGCCATTATTCTGCTGGTCACGCCCCAGTTCCTGCTGATTACGGTGCAGATCAACGAATTCGCGGAGAAGGGCTCTTACGGCATCGCCTGCGCCTTTGCCACGATTCTGATCGGCATTACCTATGGCTCGGTGCTGCTGATGAATCTGGTGACGAAGTATTTCGGTACCAGCCGGAAATATAAGGAGGTTGACTGAGATGGCCAAACAGAAAAAAGGCGTGCGCCTGGAGCATATATCCAAAATCTATCAGGACCCCAAGACGGGCAAGGACTTCTACGCGGTGAAGGACACCACGCTGGAAATTGCCCCCGGTTCCTTCGTGACGCTGCTGGGTCCCTCCGGCTGCGGCAAGACCACCACGCTACGCATGATTGCCGGTTTTGAAAGCCCGGACGAGGGCGAAATCTATCTGGGGGACGAACCCATCAACGCCCTGACACCCAACAAGCGGGATACGGCAATGGTGTTTCAGAGCTACGCGCTGCTCCCGCACTACAACATTTACGACAACGTTGCCTACGGCCTGAAGCTGCGCAAGCTGGATAAGGCCACCATCCGGGAAAAGGTGACCCGCATTCTGAAGCTGGTGGGTCTGGAAGGCATGGAAGCGCGGATGACCAACCAGCTTTCCGGCGGTCAGCAGCAGCGTGTGGCGCTGGCCCGGGCGCTGGTGCTGGAGCCGGGTGTGCTGCTGTTCGATGAACCTTTGAGCAATTTGGACGCCAAGCTCCGTGTATCCATGCGGACGGAAATCCGCCGGATTCAGCAGGAGGCGGGCATTACCGCCATCTATGTGACCCACGACCAGTCCGAGGCCATGGCTCTGTCTGACCAGATCATCATTATGGAGAAGGGCGTGGTGGCCCAGATCGGTACGCCTCAGGAGATTTATTATCACCCCGCCAGTGAATTCGTGGCGGATTTCATCGGCGAGGCCAATTTCCTCCGCGGCAGACTCACCGCCAAAGACGGTGACAACGGAACCGTCACCGTGGAGGGCACGCCGGTACCTGTGACCGGTGTCGCGGAGCGGCAGGAGGGGCAGGAATGCACGCTGGTGCTCCGTCCGGAATCCGCCGTCCTTGCGGACAAGGGCGTGCTGCCCTGTAAGGTGGTGCTGTCCTGCTTCATGGGCGCGTATCAGAACTACCATGTGATGGTGGGGGACACGCTGGTGAAAATCACCGACTTTAACCCCAAGAATAAGAAAATCTATCAGGTAGGCGACGCCGCTTACGTCGATTTCGACAAGGAAAACGTGCACGTGCTGTAATAGGAATCAACCGGGCAGTCTCAGAGCCGAGACTGCCCGGTTTTTGCGTACTGCAATGGGAAACCAAGAGGGACACTGGGGCGTGTTCCGGGGAGGAACAAATGTTGTTTCTGCAATTGGGGACAGTTTGAAAATGCACGAACAACGACAATCGCACAGGAAACCTGTGGAGATTTGCATAATCAGCCTGCGGAAAATGCAAAATATTGAAAAGGCTTGTTGACAATCGGTCGAGTATTTGATATTATTAATCTATTACGAAGTTGTGTCCGTATCAAGCACGGGACTTGCGGGGGGTCGGCTATGGAACTTAAGGAATGTGTCAAAAGAAGAGAGCCGGAGCTGCTGGCGTGCCTTCAGGAGAATCTTCGGATTCCCAGTGTGCAGGGCGCGCCGGAGGAGGGGAAGCCCTATGGCAGCGAGGTTCGTAGAAGCCTTGACCACGTCCTGGCAGCGGCGGAAGCGCTGGGCTTTTCAACCGTGAATATGGACGGGCAGGTAGGCTGGTGCGAGTACGGCACCGGCGAGGAGATGGTCGCCGTTCTGGGCCACCTGGACGTGGTGCCGGCCGGGGACGGTTGGAGTTTTGACCCCTGGGGCGGTGAAATTCGGGGAAACCGGATTTTCGGACGGGGCACCATGGACGATAAAGGCCCCTCCATTGCGGCGCTATATGCACTGGCGGCTCTGCGGGATTCCGGGCTGCCCATCCGCCGCCGAATTCGGGTGCTCTGGGGCTGCAATGAGGAAAGCGGCTCTCAGGATATGAAATACTACCTTGCCCACGGCGGGGAGATTCCGGTGATGGGCTTTACCCCGGACGGTGAATACCCGGTGATTAACGGCGAGAAGGGCATTATCAATGTGACCTATGAGCGGGAAATGGATCGTGTGGGCGATTTGCAGCTGATTTCTCTGCACGGCGGCACCGCGCCCAACGTGGTTCCATCCTCCGCCTGCGCAAAGCTGGCCTGCTCCAAAGAGCTGGCCCAGCGGCTTGCCGCACTGCAGGCGCCGAAACTGCGCTTTACAGCCACCCGGTATGGCCTGTTCGTGGAGTCCGAGGGCGTCAGTGCCCACGGCAGCACCCCGGAGCTGGGGGAAAACGCCATCGGACGGCTGCTGCTGGCGCTGGATACCCTTCCGCTGGAAGGCCAGACGAGGGAAGTTATCCACTTCCTCGCGGAAACGCTGGGCATGGAGACCGACGGCAGGTCGGCGGGCATTGCCCTTTGCGACGAGGTGTCCGGCAAGCTGACCCTGAACTGGGGTACCCTGAATATTGAAAACGGCAAGCTGCAAATGAAGATCAACTACCGCTATCCGGTAACCAAAGCCTACGACGACTGCGCGCCGCTGCTGGACGCGAAATTTGCCGCCGCCGGCTTTACCAAGGCAGCGGAGCTGCACAAGGCAAAGCTGTATGTGCCGGAGGACAGTGAGCTGGTACGGACGCTCATGAAGGTCTACCGGGAGCAGACGGGGCTGGAAGGGAAGCCCAAGTCCATTGGCGGCGGCACCTATGCCAAGAGTCTGCCCAACATTGTGGCCTTTGGCCCCATTTTCCCCGGCGACGAGATTCGGGAGCATAAGCCTGACGAGTTTCTGGAGCTTTCCCGGCTGATGGAAAACGCCCAGATCATCGCCGCGGCCATGTATGAGATGGCGAAATAAGGAAGGAGCGTTCCTATGAAGATAACAAAGGTTCGTCTGGGCCGGATTTCCGTCCCGCTGCGCACGCCCTTTAAGACGGCGCTGCGCAGTGTCAATTCCGTGGAGGATGTGATCGTTGAGGTTCACACCGACTGCGGCGCGGTGGGCTACGGCGAAGCGCCTCCCACGGGAGCCATCACCGGCGACACCACCGGGGCCATCATCGGTGCCATTCAGGATCACATCGCCAAGACCATTGTTGGCAGGGATGTGGACGAGTTTGAGCCGCTGCTGCAATCCGTGCAGAAGTGCATTGTGGGCAACACCAGCGCCAAGGCCGCTGTGGATATGGCCCTGTGGGATCTGTATGGACAGCTTTACAAGGTTCCCGTCTACAAGCTCATGGGCGGCGCCCGCAAAAAGATCGTGACGGATATCACCATTTCCGTCAACGACCCGGAGACCATGGTGAAGGACGCCCTGATTGCCATTGACCGGGGCTACGACTGCCTGAAAATGAAGGTGGGCGTGAATCCGGAACTGGACGTGGCCCGGCTGGCGGCAGTCCGCAACGCCGTGGGCAAGGACGTGGTCATCCGCATCGACGCCAATCAGGCCTGGCAGCCCAAGGAGGCCGTAAAAATCCTGAACAAAATGCAGGAGCAGGGGCTGGATATTGAGCTGGTGGAGCAGCCCGTGAAAGCCCACGACTTCGAAGGCCTTAAGTACGTCACGGAACGCAGCTATGTACCGGTGCTGGCGGACGAGGCGGTGTTCTCCCCCGAGGATGCCATGACCATCATGAAAATGGGTGCGGCCGACCTCATCAACATCAAGCTCATGAAGTGCGGCGGCCTGTACAACGCCCTGAAAATTGCCTCCGCCGCCGAGGTCTTCGGCGTGGAGTGCATGATCGGCTGTATGCTGGAAGCCAAGATTTCCGTCAACGCCGCCGTGCACTTAAGCTGCGCGAAAAATATCATCACCAAGGTGGATCTGGACGGCCCGGTGCTGTGCAGCGAGGACCCCATTCTGGGCGGCGCGGTGTTCAACGAGAAGGAGATCACCGTTTCCGACGCTCCCGGCCTGGGCATTCAGGGCATCGAGGAAGGCAGACTTATTTACATCGACTGACCCCATAAACTACGGAAGTACCAGAGTGGTGAGTCCTGTAGGGAATCTCTGAATCAATCGCCCGCCGACTGAATCAGACCATTTCCTGGGGATTGCAGCCAAAGCCCTCGGGGGTTTCCGAAAGAATAAAAGGAAAAGGAAGGATTACTATGATTACCAACGGCTTTACTTACATCGCGGTACTTCTGCTGCTGGCGGCGACACTGGTAACACTGGAAAAGAACACCGGCTGGAAGTTCTTCAAGTTCATTCCCGCGGTGGTTCTGCTGTACCTGCTGTCCATGGTGCTGTGTACGCTGGGCGTGTGGGACATGGCGGAGACCAAGCCCGCCTACAGCGCTCTGAAAAACAGCATGACCTATGCCATGATCTTTACCATGCTGCTGCGCTGCGACATCCGTAAGATCATCAAGCTGGGACCCAAGATGCTGCTGGGCTTCTTCACTGCCGCCATTACCATTATGGTGGGCTTTGTGGTGGCGTTCCTGCTGATGAAGGGCGTTATCGGCTCCGATGCCTGGATGGGGCTGGGCGCTCTGTGCGGCAGCTGGCTGGGCGGCTCCGGCAACATGGTTGCTGTGCAGGCGGCTCTCGACATCAGCGAAGCGGACATGGGCTACGCGCTGGTCATTGACTCCATCGACTACTCCCTGTGGGTCATGTTCCTGCTGTGGGCCATTCAGCTGGCGCCCAAGTTCAACAAGTGGACCAAGGCCGACACTAAGCTGCTGGACGAGGTTTCCACCAAGCTGGCGGACGATGCCAAGCTGAACAGCAAGCCCATCACCTTCCAGAGCATGATCCTGCTCATCGGCGTGGCGCTGACCGTCTCCGCCGTGGGCCAGAATATCGGCAAGTTCCTGAACGGCTTCCTGCCCTTCCTGGACAAGGCTACCTGGACCGTCCTGTTCATCACCGTGCTGGGTCTGGTTGCCGCCGTGTCTCCTCTGGGCAAGGTTGCCGGTTCTGCCGAGGTTTCCAACCTCCTGCTCTACACCGTTATCGCGCTGCTGGCCTCCCGGGCAAGCCTGCTGGAGCTGGCGGACGCGCCCGCCTGGATCATCACCGGCTTCATCATTCTGGCAATCCACGGCGTGCTGCTGGTGGTGCTCAGCAAGCTGTTCAAGCTGGATATGTTCACGGCTGCCGTCGCTTCTCTGGCGAACATCGGCGGCACCGCTTCCGCGCCTGTGCTGGCTGGCTCCTACGCCGGTTCCCTGGTGCCTGTCGGTATTCTGATGGCTCTGCTGGGCTACGTCATCGGCACTCCCTGCGGTATTCTGGTGGCGAACATCATGAAGATGCTGGCATAACTGCGATTCAACCAAGATACTTCCCGTCCTGCTGCGGACGGGAAGTTTTTTATGCGCTTATACAAAATCTTTATAAAACCTTAACACCAATGCAGCCTGCCTTAACACCCTTTTTATGCCGATTCCTCTATGATAACGTCGGAATATAGAGATAAGGGAGGCCACGCCATGTGGGCGGCTTTGCATAAAAGAAAACTCACGTCCTCGCAAATCATCCTCTTCGGCTTTCTGATGGTCATTCTGGTCGGTGCGCTGCTGCTGATGCTGCCGGTTTCGGCGGCGGCAGGAATCAGCACCCCGTTCCTTGACTGCCTGTTTACCTCCACCTCGGCGGTCTGCGTCACGGGACTGGTTGTGTACGACACGGCGACCCACTGGTCCGTTTTCGGACAGGCCGTGATACTGCTGCTCATCCAGATCGGAGGCATGGGCGTCGTTACGGTGGCTGTCGCCATCACCATGGCTTCCGGCAAACGGATTACGCTGATGCAGCGCAGCACCATGCAGGATGCCATTTCCGCCCCCCAGGTGGGCGGCATCGTCCGGTTCACCGGATTTATCCTGAAAGGCATTTTCCTTTTTGAGCTGTTGGGCGCGCTGGCGCTGATGACCGTGTTCGTCCCGGAGTACGGCCCGCGGGGAATCTGGCTGGCGGTGTTCCATTCCATCTCCGCTTTCTGCAACGCGGGCTTCGACCTGATGGGCGCCCGGGCGCCCTTTTCCTCCCTGACGGCCTATAACCGGAACCCGGTGGTGAACATTACAGTTATGCAGCTGATTGTCATTGGCGGCATCGGCTTTCTGACCTGGCAGGACATCCGGCGCAACGGCCTGCATTTTCAGCGCTACCGGATGCAGAGCAAGGTGATTCTGTCGGTTACCGGCATCTTAATTGTACTTCCGGCGCTGTATTTTTATTTTTTGGAATTTAACGGCCTGCCCTTTGCCCAGCGGTTTTGGGGCTCCCTGTTTCAGGCGGTGACGCCGAGAACAGCTGGCTTTAATACGCTGGATCTGACCGGACTCAGCGAGGTGGGGCAGCTGGTGACGTGCCTTCTGATGCTCATTGGCGGCAGCCCCGGCTCTACGGCCGGCGGTATGAAGACCACCACGCTGGCGGTGCTGGTGGCCTGCTCTGTGGCTGTGTTCCGCAAACGGGCAAACGGACAGTTTTATGGACGCCGTATTGCGGACGAAACCCTGAAAAATGCGGTTGCTGTTTTTCTGATGTATCTTGCGCTGTTTCTCGCCGGGGGCATGGTTATCAGCGCCGCCGAGGGCCTGCCGCTGCTGACCTGTCTGTTCGAAAGCGCCTCGGCGGTGGGAACGGTGGGCCTGAGTCTGGGCATCACGCCCGGATTGGGGACGGCTTCCAGACTGGTGCTGATTGCGCTGATGTTCTTCGGCAGAGTGGGGGGCCTGACGCTGATTTTTGCCACCCTGCCCGCCAATAAAAACACCCTCTCCAAGCTGCCGCTGGAGAAAATCACGGTAGGATGAAAAAAGTTGACAATTGACAGTTGAAAGTTGACAGTTAAGGAGCCCCTTGGGATAGTAACTTTCAGCTGTCAACGGATAGGAGGAGGATATATCATGAAATCCATTATGCTCATCGGTCTGGGCCGATTCGGAAAACACATCGCCATGAAGCTCCGGGAGCTGAACCATCAGGTCATGGCGGTGGATCACAAAGAGGAACGGGTGCAGGAGATTCTGCCCTATGTCACCAACGCGCAAATTGGCGACAGCACCAACGAGGATTTTCTGCGTTCTCTGGGCGTGGACAATTACGACGTGTGCATCGTGGCAATCGGAGACGATTTCCAGAGCTCACTGGAAACCACCTCTCTTCTGAAGGAGCTGGGCGCCAGAATGGTGGTGTCCCGGGCGGCAACCGACGTGCAGGAGAAGTTTCTGCTGCGCAACGGCGCGGACGAGGTGGTGTATCCGGAAAAACAGCTGGCCCGGTGGACCGCCATCCGGTGCAGCGCCGACCACATTCTGGATTACATCGAAATCGACAAGGAACACGCGATTTTTGAGGTGAGCATTCCCAGAGCGTGGCTGGGCAAGACCGTGGGGCAGGTGGATATCCGTAAAAAGTACGGAATCAACATTCTGGCGGTAAAAACCGGCCAGAAGCTGAATTCCTTCATCACCTCGGATACCCAGCTTTCCGAGGAGAAAACCCTGATGGTCATGGGAAAATACAAGGATCTGCAAAAATGCTTCAAAATCTGACGATACTTCCGCTGAGAAAGGGGGGACAGCTATGTGGGCCGTTCTGGCAGTGATCGTATTTCTGGCGGCGCAGGTGTTTTTACTCCGAAACCTTATGAAAGTGGACAGCTTTTTTGCGCGGCAGGAGGAGCCGGAGGAAACAGAGGTTCTGTCCCTGGCCTTTTCCGACCCGGATACGGCGGAAAAGCTGACCTGCCTGCTGGAGGGCTTTACCAGAGAAAACCCGGAGGTGGACGTTGTGCTGCACACCGACCCGTCGGTGGCGGAAGCAGTATACGAGGGCCGGGCGGCTATTGGCTTTCTGACAGAAAGTGCCGATGGCTTTCAGGGGCTAAACAGCCGTCCAGTGAGCCTTGCGGGGCTGACGGCCCAGCAGATCGTCTGGAAAACCGGCCCCCACGCCCCCTGCACCGATGTGTTCCTTCGGTACGTTGCACAATACTGTGGAAATTCGGAGGGAATTGTGCTATAATCAAGAAAAGCAGAATTTAGCTGAGCAGTCTGTCATCCTGAGTAAGCCGTGCGAGTCGAGGGATCTACGTACGTTCGTTTCGCTGTAGGGTCAAATCACCGGGAAGATCCTTCGACTCGCTTGCGCTCGCTCAGGATGACATGGTTTCTTAATTGACGAAGGAAAAGGCAGGTGCGGGGAATGGAGCAGCCAAAGGAGCATATATTGGCCTGTCTGTCCTCGGCACCGTCCAACGCCAAGATCATCCGCACCGCCGCTACCATGGCTCAGGCCTTTCATTGCAGCTTCACGGCCCTGTTTGTCCAGACCCCCAGCTATGAAGCCATGCCGGAGGCAGACCGGGAGCGGCTCCGGGCCAATGTAAGACTTGCCCAGTCTCTGGGCGCGACGGTGGAGACGGTGTTCGGCGACGACGTGTCCTATCAGATCGCGGAGTACGCCCGGCTGTCCGGAGTGACAAAAATCGTCATCGGAAGAAGCGCGGCGACACGGAAGCACCCCTGGAGCAAGCCTACCCTGACGGAAAAGCTCATCGCCATGGCGCCGAACATGGACATCCACATTATCCCGGATGCCAACGTGGACGGCGCCTACCGTGCCCAGAAAGCCAGACGAAAAAGCGGCCTGCCTGCCCTTTTGCGGGACTGGGCGGTGTCGCTGGGGATTTTGTGCCTTGCCACGGTGATGGGCTACGCCTTTTCCCGGGTGGGCTTTACGGAAGCGAATATCATCGCCATCTATCTGCTGGCGGTGCTGCTGACCTCCATGGCAACCTCCACCCGGAGCAGTTATGTTCTGTCCGCCGTGGGCAGTGTGGTGGTGTTCAATTTCTTCTTCACCAGCCCCCGGTTTTCCCTGCGGGTCTACGAGCACGGCGCGCCCATGACCTTCCTTATTATGATTGTGGCGGCGCTGATTGTCGGCACTCTGACCGACCGGCTGAAAAGTCAGGTCAAGCAGTCCACCCGGGCAGCCTACCGGACAAACCTGCTGTTCGAAACCAACCAGATGCTGCAAAAGGCAACTACGGAGGAGGAAATCTTTCAGGTTGCCCAGACCCAGCTGCATAAGCTGTCGGACCGGGAGCTGGGGGTGCATCCCGGCATCACCACCGGCGGAAAGCACAATTCCACCATCTACCTGCTCAAAACCGCCGCGAAGGTTTACGGCAGCGTGGTCATGGAGGGGTCAGAATCGCTGGAAGCCTTTGAAAACAGCGTCCTATTGTCCATTCTGGGCGAGTGCGCCCTGGCGCTGGAAAATATGCGCAATGCCAAGGAGAAGGAGGAGGCCAAGCTCTTGGCGGAGAACGAAAAGCTCCGCTCCAACCTGCTGCGCTCCATCTCCCACGATTTGCGCACGCCGCTGACCGCCATCTCCGGCAACGCGGGCATTCTGCTGTCGGACAGCGAAAGCCTGTCCCCGGAGACCCGGAATCAGATGTACAGCGACATCTACGACGATGCGGCGTGGCTTTACAATCTGGTGGAGAATCTGCTGGCGGTGACCCGAATCGAGGAAGGGCACATGAAGCTGAACACCCAGCCTCAGCTGGTGGAGGAAATGGTCTCCGAGGCCCTGCAGCACATCAGCCGCAAGCGTTCGGAGCACACCATTACGGTTTCCCATCAGGATGAGCTGCTGCTGGCAAAATGCGACGCCCGGCTCATTGTGCAGGTCATCATCAATCTGGTGGACAATGCCATCAAGTATACCCCCGTTGGCTCCCATATCGCGATCACCACGAAAGGGGAGGGGGGCTGCGCAGTGGTTTCCGTGGCGGATGACGGCCCCGGCATTTCCGACGGGGAAAAGGAGCGTATCTTCCAGATGTTCTATACCGGCAGCAACCCCATCGCTGACAGCCGCCGCAGTCTGGGACTGGGCCTTGGCCTGTGCAAATCCATTATCACCGCCCATGGCGGAGAAATCCACGTTGCCGACAACCGGCCCAAGGGCACCGTATTTACCTTTACTGTTCCATCCGGGGAGGTGGAAGTCCATGAATAAGCCGCTGATTCTGGTGGTGGAGGACGACGGAACCGTCCGCAACCTCATCACCACCACACTGAAATCCAACGAATACCGCCATCTGACCGCAGCGGACGGGGAGAGTGCCATTACCGCCGCCTCTACCCAGCAGCCGGATATCGTGCTGCTGGATCTGGGTCTGCCGGATATGGACGGGGTGGAGGTTATCAAGCGTATCCGCTCCTGGTCCCAGATGCCCATTATCGTCATCAGCGCCCGCAGTGAGGATGCGGATAAAATCGCGGCGCTGGACGCCGGGGCGGACGATTATCTGACCAAGCCCTTCTCCGTGGCGGAGCTGCTGGCACGGCTTCGGGTGACCCAGCGCAGGCTCGCCACTCTGGACAGTAAGTCCGGGGAAGCCGTTTTCCGCAACGGCAGTCTGACCATCGATTACGGCGCGGGCTGCGCTTATCTGGACGGCAGTCCCCTGAAGCTGACGCCTACGGAATATAAGCTGCTGTGCCTGCTTGCCAAGGACGTTGGAAAGGTGCTGACCCACACCTACCTGACCGAGAAAATCTGGGGCAGCTGCTGGGAAAGCGACATGGCCTCCCTCCGGGTGCATATGGCGACCTTGCGCAAAAAGCTGGAAAAAGACCCGGATATCCAATATATCCAGACCCATATCGGCATCGGCTACCGGATGCTGAAGCTGTAGGAAAGGGGACGTGACCACGTCCGCCCGCGGGAATTGATTGCTTGGGTTTCGGCGAAAAGAAAGAGGGTACAAAGGGGCGATGCGGGCATCGCTCCCTATGTTTTTCCCCTGCCTTGAATCATCAGCAAAAAAGAGGGCGGAATGTGACGCTTTTTTGTGAAAAACCGAAAAAAAGTTGGAATGCTGTCCGGCTGTGTTGACAAATTGTGAATTTTGGATTACCATGCAATCTGTACGACTCCCATTGCCGCGATTGTACCGACAGCAATGGACATACAGTATTATTTAGGAGGAATAAGAACATGAAAAAGATTCTGTCTCTGGCTCTGGTTCTGGTTATGGTGCTGAGCCTTGCTGCCTGCGGCGGCAAGACTGCCGCTCCCGCCGAGACCTCTGCTGCCGCTGCTCCTGCCGCTGAGGCCCCTGCCACCGAGGCTCCCGCTGCCGAGGCTCCCGCCGCTGCCGCTGATGTGAAGCTGGGCTTCATCTTCCTGCACGACGAAAACTCCACCTACGACCTGAACTTCATGAACGGCGCCAAGGAAGCCTGCGCCGCTCTGGGCCTTTCTGAGGATCAGTACATCTTCCGTACCAACATCCCCGAGGGTCAGGAGTGCTATGACGCCGCCTGCGAGCTGGCTGACGCCGGCTGCAACATCATCTTCGCCGACTCCTTCGGTCACGAGGATTACATGATTCAGGCCGCTCAGGAGTTCCCCGAGGTTCAGTTCTGCCACGCCACCGGCACCAAGGCTCACACCCAGGGCCTGAGCAACTACCACAACGCTTTCGCTGCCATCTACGAGGGCCGTTATCTGGCTGGCGTTGCCGCCGGTATGAAGCTGAACGAGATGATCGAGGCCGGCCAGTTCACCGCTGAGGAAGCCAAGATGGGCTACGTCGGCGCCTTCACCTACGCCGAGGTGGTTTCCGGCTACACCAGCTTCTATCTGGGCGCCAAGTCCGTCTGCCCCACCGTGACCATGGACGTGACCTTCACCGGTTCCTGGTATGACGAGACCGCCGAGAAGGAAGGCGCCAACAAGCTGATTGACGGCGGCGCCAAGCTGATCTCTCAGCACGCCGACTCCATGGGCGCCCCCACTGCCTGCGAGACCAGGGGTGTTCCCAACGTTTCCTACAACGGCTCCACCGTTGCTGCCTGCCCCAACACCTTCCTTGTTTCTTCCCGCATCAACTGGGCACCCTATTATGAGTACGTTGTGAATTGTGTGCGCAGTGGCGAGACCATTGCCGCCGACTGGACCGGCACCATCGCCACCGGCTCTGTTGTGCTGACCGACATCAACGAGCAGGCTGCCGCCGCCGGTACCGCCGACAAGGTTGCCGAGGTCAAGGCTGACATCGAGTCCGGCAAGATTCATGTCTTCGACACCACCACCTTCACCGTGGAAGGCAAGGCTCTGGACAGCTATCTGGCTGACGTGGACACCGATCCCAACTACACCCCCGATACCGAGGTTGTGGAGAACGGCTACTTCAACGAGTCCGCTAAGCGTTCCGCGCCTTACTTCGATCTGAAGATCGACGGCATCACTCTGCTGGATACCGCGTTCTAAGTTGTTTCAGAACTGGGAGGCCCCCTTGCGGGGGCTTCCCATTCTCTGCTGCAAAGGGCAGCGCAGTGAAATCTTCGCCGCGCTGCCCTTTGCAACATGGATTTTAGAAGGAGTGTGAACCCTTTGGAGAATAAAACCGCCGCAGTACAAATGCGGGACATCACCAAACGCTTTGGCACCGTCCTTGCCAACGACCGGGTGTGGTTGGATATTTACAGAGGAGAGATTCTGGCGCTGCTGGGAGAAAACGGCAGCGGCAAGACCACCCTCATGAATATGCTCTCCGGCATCTACTTCCCGGACGAGGGCCAGATTTTCATTAACGGGGAGGAAGCGGTGATCCGTTCACCCAGGGACGCCTTCGGCTATGGCATCGGCATGATTCATCAGCACTTCAAGCTGGTGGATGTGCTCACCGCCGCCGAGAACATCGTGCTGGGCCTGAAGGAGCCGGGCCGTCTCAACATGGATGAGGTGGCGAAGAAGGTCAAAACCATCTGCGACACCTACGGCTTTGACGTGGATCCCTACCAGAAGGTTTACAATATGTCCGTCTCCCAGAAGCAGACCGTGGAGATCGTCAAGGTGCTCTACCGGGGCGCGGATATTCTGATTCTGGACGAGCCTACCGCCGTGCTGACCCCGCAGGAGACGGAGAAGCTCTTCGCCGTGCTGCGCAATATGCGGGACGCGGGCAAGGCCATCGTCATTATCACCCATAAAATGCACGAGGTGGAGGAGCTGTCCGACCGGGTGGCCATTCTGCGCCACGGTCAGTTTGTGGGCGATATGCTCACGAAAAAAACCAACGCCCAGGAAATGACCAACATGATGGTGGGCCGTCCCGTGACGCTGAACATCGAGCGTCCCGACCCGGTGGACCCCAAGCCCCGGGTGGAGGTCAAGGGCCTGACCGTCCGGGACATAGAGGGTACCCTCAAGCTGGAGGACGTGAGCTTCACCATCTTTAGCGGCGAAATTTTGGGCATTGCCGGTATTTCCGGCTGCGGTCAGAAGGAGCTGTTGGAGGCCATCGCGGGATTGCAGCCGGCGGAATCGGGCAGCATCTGCTATGTGGAGGACGACGGCACCCGGGAAGAGCTGGTGGGAAAGGACCCGCTGAGCATTGCGGATATGGGCGTGTGCCTGTCCTTCGTTCCCGAGGACCGGCTTGGCATGGGACTGGTCGGCAGCATGGATTTGACGGACAATATGATGCTTCGCTCTTTCCGGAAGGGCAAGTCCTTCTTTACCGACCGGAAGAAGCCCCGCCAGCTTGCGGAAAAGGTCGTGAAGGATTTGGATGTTGTGACCCCCGGCGTCACCACCCCGGTGCGCCGTCTGTCTGGCGGCAACGTCCAGAAGGTGCTGGTGGGCCGGGAAATCGCCTCCGCCCCCAGCGTTCTGCTGACGGCCTACGCCGTCCGGGGCCTGGACATCAACGCCTCTTATACCATCTACGACCTCATCAACCAGCAGAAGAAGGCCGGCGTGGCTGTGGTTTATGTGGGCGAGGATCTGGACGTGCTGCTGGAGCTGTGCGACCGGATTCTGGTGCTGTGCGGCGGAAAGGTCAGCGGCATCGTGGAGGGCCGGGGCGCGTCCAAGCCAGAGGTTGGCATGATGATGACACGGCTGGGAGGAAAGAAAAATGCGTAAACAGAGCAAAGGACCCATTGTGCATATTTCTAAGCGTTCCGCCCTGCCCTGGTATCACGCCTGGGCCATTCGGGGCGCGGCGATTCTGCTGGCGCTGGTGGTCTGCGCCTTCGTCACCACCGCGCTGACCGGTGAAGACCCCATCGGCGTTTACAAGACCATGTTCGCCGGCGCGTTCGGTACCAAGCGGAAGGCGTGGATTCTGGGTCAGAATCTGGCGATTCTTCTGTGCATCTCTCTGGCGGTGACTCCCGCTTTCAAGATGCGGTTCTGGAACATTGGCGGCGAAGGACAGGTGCTCATCGGCGGCCTTGCCACCGCTGCCTGCATGATTCTGCTGGGGGACAAAATTCCAAACTGGCTTTTGATTGTCATTATGATCGCTGCCAGCATTACCGCCGGCGCCATCTGGGGCGGTATCCCCGCCATTTGCAAGGCCAAGTGGAACACCAACGAGACCCTGTTCACCCTGATGATGAACTATGTTGCCACCCAGCTGGTTGCGTTTTTTGTCATCGTCTGGGAGGTGCCCAAGGGCGCGGGCAAGATCGGCATCATCAACCAGACTACCCAGGCAGGCTGGCTGCCCCAGATCGGCAGCTACAAGTACCTGCTGAACATTCTGGTGGTAGCGGTGCTGACCATTCTCATGTATTTCTATCTGTCCCGCTCCAAGCAGGGCTATGAGATTGCCGTGGTAGGCGAAAGCGAGCGGACGGCCCGGTATGTGGGCATCAACGTGGGCCGGGTCATCGTGCGCACCATGCTGATTTCCGGCGGCATCTGCGGTCTGGCAGGCCTGCTGCTGGTGGGCGGCACCGACCACACCATCACCACCACCATCGCCGGCGGCAGAGGCTTTACGGCGGTTATGGTGGCGTGGCTGGCAAAGTTCAATCCTCTGGTCATGGTGTTCACCAGCTTCCTGCTGGTGTTCCTGAGCCGTGGCGCCAGTGAGATTTCCACCATCTACGGTCTGAACCACTCCTTCGGCGACATTCTCACCGGCATCATCCTGTTCTTCATCATCGGCAGCGAGTTCTTCATCAGCTACCGCCTGAGCTTCCTGAAGCACACCAAGAAGGAGGGCTAAGGAAATGTTTGATTTTGTATCGTTTTTCCCCCGTGCCGTCATGCAGGGCATCCCGCTGCTGCTGGGCGCTACCGGTGAGACCCTGACGGAAAAGTCCGGCAACCTGAATCTGGGTATCCCCGGCATCATGTACGTCGGCGGCATCTGCGGCGTCATCGGCGCTTTCTTCTATGAGCAGAGCGGGCATATGAACGGCTTTCTGGCGGTTGCCATTCCTGTCCTGTGCTGCCTGCTGGGTTCGCTCCTCATGGGTCTTCTGTACTGCTTCCTGACGGTGAACCTCCGGGCCAACCAGAACGTGACGGGCCTTGCCATGACCACCTTCGGCGTGGGTTTCGGCAACTTCTTCGGCGGCTCCCTGATTAAGCTCACCGGCAGCGAGGTGCCCTCCATCGCCCTGTCCGCCACCAGCGCCTACTTTAGTAAAAGTCTGCCCTTTACGGACAAGCTGGGGGTCTTCGGCAAGCTGTTCTGCTCCTATGGCTTCCTTGCCTACGTGGCAATTATCATTGCGCTGGTGTGCTCCTATGTGCTGAAGCGTACCCGGGTGGGCCTGCAGCTGCGGGCCGTGGGCGAAAGCCCCGCTACCGCCGACGCTGCCGGCATTGATATTGCAAAGTATAAGTATGTTGCTACCTGCGTGGGCAGCATGATTGCAGGTCTGGGCGGCCTGTACTACGTCATGGACTACGCCTGCGGCGTGTGGAGCAACGACGCCTTCGGCGACCGTGGCTGGCTGGCAATCGCGCTGGTCATCTTCACCATCTGGCGGCCCAATCTGGGGATTCTTGCCTCCATTCTCTTCGGCGGCCTGTATATCCTGTACCTGTTCATCCCCACGGGCACCAATCTGGCGGTGAAGGAGCTGTACAAAATGCTGCCCTACATTGTCACAATCTTCGTGCTGGTGCTCACCAGTATGCGCAACAAGCGGGACAACCAGCCCCCCGAGAGCCTGGGTGTTCCCTATTTCCGGGAAGACCGGTAGAACACAAGCGCCGCCCGGGCCCGGGCGGCGCGTTATTTCGATAGGAGGTATGGATATGGATAAACAGAAATTATCGGCAATTCTTGCCGCTATGGAAGCAGAGCATATTCCCCAGCTCATTATTTCCGACCCGGCGGTGATTTTCTATCTTACCGGAGCATGGATTCACCCCGGCGAGCGGCTGCTGGTGCTCTACCTGAACCGAAACGGAAACCCTAAGCTGCTGGTCAACGACCTGTTCCGGCAGACCCGGGATCTGGGCGTGGAGATTCAGTATTACAACGATACGCAGGACGGCGTGGAAATCCTCAGCCGCTTGATGGATTCCGCAGCCCCTGTGGCCATCGATAAAAACTGGCCCGCCCGGTTCCTGCTGCGCTTGCAGGAATTGAAGGCTGCCAGCGGCTATGTGAACAGCTCTTCCATCGTAGACAATGTCCGGCTGATTAAGACCCCCGACGAGCAGGAAAAAATGCGGAAAGCCTCCCGGCTCAATGACGAGGTCATGGAAAAACTGGTTACAGTCCTCAGCGAAGACCACACGGAGTTGGAACTGAAAGATATCCTCATGAAACTCTATACCGATGCCGGGTGCGAGGGCTTTTCCTTTGAACCGATCACGGCGTTTGCCGGAAACGCGGCAGACCCCCATCATGAGCCGGACGCTTCCCGGGGAAAATTCGGCGACGGCGTGGTGCTGGACATCGGCGGATTGAAGGACAATTACTGCTCCGATATGACCCGGACGGTGTTCCTCGGCACGGTATCTGACCGCCAGCGGCAGATTTATGAGGTGGTGCTGGAAGCCAACCGCCGCGGCATTGCGGCGGCAAAGCCCGGCAACCGGATGCGGGATGTGGACAACGCCGCCAGAAGCTATATCGAGGAAATGGGCTTTGGCCGGTATTTCACTCACCGCACGGGCCATTCCATCGGTTTGGAGGTTCACGAGGCGGGGGATGTGTCCGCCGTCAATGACGCCGTCATTCAGCCCGGTCAGTGCTTCTCCGTGGAGCCGGGGATTTATATTCCCGAGGAGAACATCGGCGTCCGCATTGAGGACCTGGTGCTGATTACCGAGGACGGCTGTGAGGTGCTGAACCGCTATCCCAAAGAGCTGCAGGTGATTCCCTTCCCCGACAAATAGGAGAAATATTATGTCAATGAATTTGGTTTTGCAGCAGATTTTGGTAATTTTCTGCTATGTGGCAGTGGGCGCGGGCGCGGGAAAACTGGGTATCATCAACCCGGACCAGCGGAAATACCTGACGAAGCTCTGCTCCAGCCTGATCCTGCCCTTCACCATTCTGTCCGCCGCTAGCATGGAGGTGGGCGCGAAGGGCTTCCGCAGTCTGGGCATCGCCATAGGCATCATGGCCCTGACCATGGGCGGCGCAATGGCAGGCAGCCTGCTGCTTTTGCGCGTATTTCACGCGGAGGATAAATTCCGCGCCGCTATGACCAGTCTGATTACCTTTCCCAACTGCACCTTTTTGGGCCTGCCCCTGTGCCAGGCGCTGTTTGGGGAAATCGCGGTGCTCTATAACTGCGCGGCGCTGATTGTTTTCAACGTGCTGTTCTTTACCATTCAGATGCCCCTGTTTACGGGTGGAAAAATCAATTTGAAAGCAATCCTTACGGTGCCCACCCTTGCCACCTTCGCACTGCTTGCCATGCTGGCGCTGGGTATCCACTGGCCCGCCCCGGTGCAGACCGTGGTCAGCAGCATCGGCAGCATGATTACGCCCCTGTCCCTCATTATTATCGGCGTCATGCTGTCGGAAAATGACCTGACGGCGATTTTCCGGGAAAAGGCGGTGTATCTGGTGATGGCGCTGCGGAATTTCCTGATTCCGACGCTGGCCATGCTGGTGCTTATGGCTATGCCCATGGATGCCCGGGACAAGCTGTGCGTGCTGGTGTATCTGGCCTGTCCCTGCGCCACGCTGACCACCATTTATGCCATTCAGACCGATACCCGCCCGGAGCTGTGCGCCCGGTCGGTGCTGTTTTCCACCATTTGCTTTGCAATCAGCCTGCCTGTAATCATCGCGGCTGGGCAGCTCCTGTTCGGAATGTAGATTTCGCAGAATCTGTGAACAAATATAAGATGCTTTATGAACTTTAGCACTCTGACCTTGACAGTGCTAAAATCGGTGCTATAATACGGGTGTTCCTTGAAAGAGGAGCAGAAGGTAACGTTAGTTCGCCAACGCCCGACATTCCGTCAGACGCCAACGAAAGATTGAATGGAGGAATGACTTATGTTGCCTGGCTTTTTTGGTGAGAACCTGTTCGATGATTTGTTTACAGACCCCTTTGGCATGATGATGCCGGTTCGCGTCAATGACCCGCTGTACGGCAAACACGCCCAGAATCTGATGAAGACCGACGTCCGGGAGCTGGAGAATGCCTACGAGGTGGATGTGGACCTGCCCGGCTTCAAGAAGGACGAGATCACGGTTGACCTGAAGAATGGCTACCTGACCATCGGTGCGTCCAAGGGTCTGGACAAGGACCAGACTGACAGCAACGGCAAGTATCTCCGCCGGGAGCGTTACGCCGGCGTTTGCAGCCGGAGCTTCTACGTGGGCGAGAACGTCCGTCCCGAGGATATCAGCGCCAAGTATGAGGATGGCATTCTGAGACTGTCCGTGCCCAAGGCTGCCCATAAGGAACTGCCTGCCAGCACTTCCGTTCTCATCGAGTAAAACCATTTGTGCCCCGCCTGCCGTGCTTTGCACGGTAGGCGGGGCGGTTTTTTTGTTGTTGTGATTTTAGCGGCAGAACCGGAAGAATTTCGGGGAAAATAGGGCAAAAAGCGAATTGACAGTCGTTTTCCCCTGTGATACCATATGATACGAATAAGTTAACATAGGCTAACATATAAGGAGGCTTCCCAGAAAATGATTTGGAGCGTAATCGGCATCACCGCCCTTGCGGGTATGGGCGGTACTGGCTTGGGCGGATTGATTTCCTGCCTGTTCCGGAAGGATTCCAGCAAGACCGTCAGCCTGCTGCTGTCCTTTGCCGCCGGGGTAATGACGTCTGTTGTGTGCTTTGACCTGCTGACGGAGGCGCTGCATCCGGACGACCTGAGCAACGATGTGGGGCTGGTTGTCACCGGCGTGCTGGTGGGGTATGTGGTAATCGCCCTGCTGAATGCGCTGATTGACCACAAAACCAACCACGAGGTGGCCCATATCGATGAAAACCACCCCAAAACGGCGGACTCGCTGGAAGAGCTGACCCACGCCAACCATCTGAAGGAGCACCGGGAGGGCCGTCAGCCCCGCAGCGGACTGTTTCTGGCGGGACTGGTGATGGCGGCGGCCATTGCCCTGCACAATGTGCCGGAGGGTATGGTCATCGGCGCGTCCTTTGCCCGGACAGCGGGGCAGACCCTGCTGAACCGGGGCGGCCTGACCATGGCGGTGGTCATCGGCCTACACAACATTCCCGAGGGAATGGCGGTGGCGGTGCCCCTGATTTCCGGCGGAATGCCCAAGGCCCGTTCCGTGGTCGTCACGGCGCTGACCGGCTTTCCCACCATTCTTGGCGCGGTGTTGGGCTTCACCGTAGGCGCCATGGGCCCCACGGCGCTGGCGCTGTCCCTGAGCTTTGCCTCCGGCGCCATGCTGTATGTGGTCTTCGGCGAGCTGATGCCGGAAGCCATTCTCATGTGGCGCTCCAAGCTCCCTGCCGCCGCGACGGTCATCGGTATGCTGACAGGCGTAATCATTATTTATGTGTGAGAAAAGGCGGCATTCGCGCGAATGCCGCCTTTTTTCATCCTTATTTGCCCAGATGCCAGATATCCTGATTGTATTCCGCAATGGTGCGGTCGGAGGAGAACAGGCCGGCCTTGGCGATATTCACCAGGCAGCGGCGGCTCCAGTCCAGAGGATTGATGGCGTAGTCTTCCAGCGCCTGGCCCTTGCGGACCACATAGGCGTTGAAGTCCGGCAGAGTCTGGAACCAGTCCTTGCCCTTCAGCTCCTTCTGAAGACGGCTCAGCAGCTCGTAGGAGCCGGCCTGGGTCATTTCGGGGCTGGTCAGGAAGTCGATGGCCCGGCGCAGGTTGGGGTCGCCCTCGTACCATTCGGAGGCCTTGTAGTCCCCGGCGGCGTAGCGGCGGATTACCTGCTGGGAGGTCTGACCGAAGATATAAATATTGTCGGAGCCCACCTGCTGGCTGATTTCCACATTGGCGCCGTCCATGGTGCCAAGGGTCAGGGCGCCGTTCAGCATAAACTTCATGTTGCCGGTACCGGAGGCCTCCTTGGAAGCCAGACTGATCTGCTCAGACAGGTCGCAGGCGGGAATCATCTTCTCGGCGGCGGTGACGTTGTAGTTCTCAACGAACACGATCTGCAGCCACTGGGAAACCACCGGATCGGCGGCAATGACCTTGGACAGGGTCAGCAGCGCGTGAATAATGTCCTTGGCAATGGTGTAGGCGGGAGCAGCCTTGGCGCCGAAGATGGAAACCAGCGGCACCGGGGGCAGATGCCCGGCCTTGATCTCGAAATACTGGTGAATGAGGTACAGCAGGTTCAGCTGCTGCCGCTTGTACTCATGCAGCCGCTTGGACTGAATGTCGAACATGGCGCCGGGATTGACGGTGATGCCCTGCTCCTGCTTCAGCCACCGGCACAGCTCCCGCTTATTCTCCTTCTTGATGGCAGCCAGCCGTTCCAGCACGGGCGTGTCGTTTTCATAGGCCAGCAGCTTTGTAAGCTGAGCGGCGTCCTTGTGGAAGCCGGTGCCGATGAGGTTCTCAATCTGGCTGGTCAGCAGGGGATTGCACTGGATGAGCCACCGGCGGAAGGTGATGCCGTTGGTCTTGTTGTTGAACTTCTCGGGGTAGAGCTTATAGAAGCCGTTCAGCTCGGAATCCTTCAGAATCTGGGTGTGCAGGGCGGCGACACCGTTGGTGGAGTGGGTGAAGTGGATGTCCATGTGGGCCATGTGCACTTTGCCGTCCTTGTCGATAATGGCAAGGCTCTTATCCTCGGTGCGCTTGGCAACCAACGCGTCCAGCTTTTCGATAATGGGCATCAGCTGGGGCACGGCGGCTTCCAGATAGGCCCGGGGCCACTTTTCCAGGGCCTCTGCCAGAATGGTGTGGTTGGTGTAGGCGCAGGTCTTGGTGACGATCTCAACGGCTTCGTCAAAGGCAATGCCCTTCTCGCCCAGCAAACGAATCAGCTCAGGGATGACCATGCTGGGGTGGGTGTCGTTGATCTGAATGGCGGCGTAGTCCGCGAGGTTGTGGTAGTCGCAGCCCCGGGCGGCGCACTCCGCCAGAATCAGCTGGGCGCCGGCGGAAACCATCAGGTACTGCTGGTAAATGCGCAGCTGCCGGCCTGCCTCGTCGGAATCGTCGGGGTACAGGAACAGGGTCAGGTTCTTGTCGATGGCGGTTTTGTCGAAGGTGATGCCGTCGTGAACGATGCTCTCGTCCACCGTGTCAATGTCAAAAAGGTTCAGGGTGTTGGTGCGGCCCTCGTAGCCGGTGACGGCCAGCTTGTAGAGCCGGGCGGTGTAGGTCTTGCCGCCAAGGGTGACGGGGTAGGTAAAATCCGTCTTTTCAGCCCAGCTGTGATTGGTGAGCCAGGGGTCGGGCAGCTCCTTCTGCACGCCGTCCGCCAGAGACTGGTGGAACAGGCCGAAGTGATACCGCAGGCCGATGCCGTCGCCGGGCAGGTTCAGGGTGGCGAGGGAATCCAGGAAGCAGGCCGCCAGACGGCCCAGACCGCCGTTGCCCAGAGAGGGTTCCGGCTCCACCTCTTCAATATCCGCCAGATTTTTTCCCGCGGCCTGGAGGGCAGAGCGGACCTCGTCATACAGCCCCAAATTAATCAGGTTATTGGACAGCAGCTTGCCGATGAGGAATTCCGCGCTGATGTAGTACAGCTTCCGGCCTTCCACCGGGCGAATCCGCTGGGCGGACTTCTCGTTTACCAGCTTCAGAAGGGCAAGGTACACTTCGCTGTTGGTGCACTGGGACAGCTCCTTGCCCGTTAATTTGGTCAGAGTTTCGGTCATAGTCATAAAGGGTTCCTCCTTTTCTTTTTCTCTGTCTACACTATACCACGAATTTTCAGTAATATCTTGCACGGAACAATCCAATTGTGATACAATACTAGCATAGGAGGGTGATTGAAATGGCGGATACGGCAGCTTTGCAGGAGAATAAGCGCCACGGCGACAGGTGGTTTCCCTTTGACATCTACCCCTGCACCATTCCCAAGGACTTCCCCCAGGTGGCTCTGCATTGGCAGAACAGCATGGAGCTGATTTTTGTCAAAAAGGGGAGCGGTCTGGTGCAGGTGGGGCTGGAGCCGGTGACAGCCCAGGCAGGGGACATCTTTGTGCTTGCCCCCGGTATGCTCCACGGACTGGGGCAGCTTCCCGGAGAGACAATGGAATATGAGAACATTATCTTTGAGGTGGAGCTGCTGGGGGGGTCCAGCGACCTGTGCTACCGGCGGTATCTGCTGCCCCTGCAGAGCGGGCGGCTGCCCCTGCCCTCCCGGCTGACGCCGGGGCGCCCCTGCTATGACGGGGCGCTGGGATGTCTGCGGCAATTGGAGGACGTGAACCGGGACCGGGTGCTGGGATATGAGCTGCAAGTCAAGGGGCTGCTGCTGAGCCTGTTGTCGCTGCTGGTTGCCCAGAGCGACGCGCTGCCCCCCAGCGAAAACGCGGATACCCGGCGGCTGAAAACAATCCTGCAATACGTGACCACCCACTATGCCGAAACCCTTTCCGTAGCGGAGGCTGCCGGGGTGTGTCAATGCAGCCCCAGCCACTTTATGCGCTGGTTCCGGCAGATGACCGGCCAGAGCTTTACGGAGTATCTCAACGCCTGCCGCCTGAACGCGGCGGCGGAGGCTCTGCGCAGCACCGACGATACCGTTCTGGCGGTAGCGGAACGGACGGGCTTCAAGAATCTGTCCTATTTCAACCGCGCCTTCAAGGCCCGGTTCGGTCTGACCCCGCGGGAGTACCGGAAACGGTAGCTCGCTATTCCTTTTACTCATAACCTTATGACAACAATCAGCTACCCAAACGGCTGCATCTGCGCTATAATGTGGACAACGGAAGCAGCCAGACAGATGAGAATGTGAGGATAAAATGCTGGATATTTCCGTAAAACAGATGAAATACGCGGTGGAAATCGGCCGCTGTGGCTCCATTAACCAAGCAGCCCAAAACCTGTATGTTACCCAATCCAGTCTGAGCAAGGCTATGAAGGAATTGGAAAATGTACTGGGTTATGCGGTGTTTCAGCGGGGGCCCTCCGGAACCACGGTGACGGAGGAAGGCCGAACCTTCCTGCTAACTGCGGAGGAGATTGTCTACAAGCTGGAGCTGCTGGACCGGCAGACACGGCTGAGAAACGAGCAGCGGGCCTCCATCAATATTTCCATTCCCCGGGCAACCTATATTACCTACGCCTTCACTGAGTTCTTCAAAAAAATACAGAATCTGGAAGAGATTCAGATCAACTTCTCTGAGACGAATTCCGAGGAAGCGGTGGAGAATATCCTCTATCACGGATTTCATCTCGGCGTCATCCGCTTTCCGGAGATTATGGAGGACAATACCCTTCGAATGCTTCAGCAGAAGAAGCTCCGCTATCGTCCAATCTGGACCTTTGATTATATGCTCCTGACCTCCCGTCAATCCGCTTTGGCGGCGCTGGATGAGGTGCATCCGGAGAGTTTGAAGGGGTACACGGAATTGATTCACGGGGACGTGAACAGCGCGTTTCTGCCGGAACCTGCCGGCGGGGGCGATGAGGGAAAGCGAATCTACCTGTACGAACGGGGCAGCCAGTTCGATTTCCTCAGCAATGTGCCTACGACCTATATGTGGGTTTCCCCTCTGCCGGAGAAGGTGCTGCGGCAGCACGAGCTGGTGCAGATTCCCTGCCCGGATAACCGGTACCGGTACCGCGATATCCTAATCTATCATGAGGACTATCCCTTTACGGGGTATGAAGAACAATTTTATAATATTTTGCTCCAAACAAGAGACGAAATTGAGAAGAGTAGCAATTTATCCGGTCGTTTGGGGTGATTACAGAAAGAAGATGCCTTCAATGGAAGAAAGAAACGTAACCTTACATCCCGTGCTGGCATTGCACGGCTATGCTGTTGATTTCCCGCAGAAACCCGGGAAGGCTACCTATCATTTTCATGTCACCTCCGGTGATATCGAGATTCACCATCACAGCTACGATGGGATTGCCGGCCTGTGGTGCCTGCCGCCGGAGTCCGGAGATGAGGAAGTGACGGTGCTTCATAGCGGCGAAGATGCGGATATTACCATCGACAGCCGGATTCATGACTGCGAGCCGGATTATGTGGAAATCGCCAACCGGCATTTCGGAAAGCGTGCTGTTTTCTCTTACAGCGAGGTAAACAGTCAGCATACAGCGGACAGCGGATGCGCCGGAAAGATGGACGGAATTCTGCCCGGCTTTGACAGCCCCCACTTCGCGCCGGAAGGCCGCCGGGCGTTTGCATAATGTGTACCTGAGGCTGCGCTGCGGCTGTGGGATACAGAAATACAGCTTGTGCCGGAGTGTTCACTCCGGCACGTTTTTTCTGTCTGATACTCTTTCTTGATAAAATTATTTAATTTAATCAAGAAGACACCGCCTAACGGCGTTGTCGATTCTATGATTTTCGAGATAGAAAATCATAGAATCCCGTCTCATTATGATCTTCATATTAAAAACTTCAATTCTGACGAATTAAAGTTTTTAATTGAATATCAGTATGAAAGGAATTGATACGTAAATTGATACTGACTCTTGATTAAAAACTTTAATTCTTTCCGGCCTGAATTGCACCAGAATGCGTTATCTTCCTTGCTGGGCGTCAGCCCAGCAGCGTCATCTGCCTTTTCCGGCACAATTCATTCTCGGAAAGCTTCTAAAGCTTTTAATCAAGAATTAGTATGACTCTGTATGGCTGTGCTATTCGCCGATATACTGAAATCTCGGTCCGTGGTAGCCGTCCCGGTCTATGGTTTCCGTCCACATGGCGGCGGGGCGCACCCACAGGCCGTGTTCACCGTACAGAGCCCGGTAGACCACCATTTCCTCCATGGTTTCCGAGTGATGGGCCACGCCCATGACCTCGTAGTAATTTCCCTTAAAATGCCGGTACTTTCCGGGCTTGATGTCCATAAGTTACCTCCAAAGAGACGCGCCGGGGAATACTCCCCGGCGCGATGAAATTATATTAGCCGGTGGGCACGCTGCCGCGGGTGGACAGCTCCAGCACCGCGTTGGTGTCAAACAGGCCCGAGAACATACTGGATTTATGCTGCATATTCTCGCCGGTGACCATCAGACGGTTCTGACGGACGTAGGTGTCGTTGACCTCCGTCAGGGGAGTAGTGTCGTTGGAGATGAAGTAACGGAAGCCGCTGGTGTACAGCACCTGGAAGGCGTTGCTGCTGGCGCCGTACTCCGTCAGGCGGCTGGCGCGGGCGAACACGAAGGTGTCCACCGGGCCGATGACGTTGACCACCTGGCTGGTCCAGCTCTGCATATCCGCCTGAATCTGGGCAACGCTGAGCTTGCCGTAGGCATCGTTTTTATAGGTGAAGCAGGCAATGGTGTAGCCCTTGTCCCGCAGGGCGCTGGCGATAGCCTTGGCTCCGGCTACCTGCTCGTCATAGTACTGCTGGCTGACGGTGCTGATGTAGGAGGTGTTGCAGCGGTAGCCGAACACGCCCTCGTGACCGGTGACGGCCAGAATGGCACGGGCGCCCTGATAGCAGAAATCGGGGTGCTGGGCGATGAAATCCTCCAGAATGGGCACAAAGTCATAGTTGCCCACCAGTGTCTGCCCGTTGGTATCGATGTACTCGGCCTTGATATCGCCGTTGCCGTCCACCACCAGCTTATTGGCAAAGCCGTCGCCCTTGGCATCCGCCTTGCCGTCGCCGTCGCCGTCCACCATGTAGGCAAAGTAGTTGACCATGGTTTCCGTGAGCATCACAGGCTTTTTGCCCTCGGGCAGCAGGATGGACTTGACCATGAACTTCTCGTTGCCGTCCAGATCGGTATTGGCGGCGATGAAGCTGTTAAAGTCCACCAGAACGTAGCCGTTGGTGTACAGCTGGTTCAGAATCTTGGAGAACTCGCCGGTGGTGACGAAGTTTTTATTGTAGCTTCCGCCCAGCTCCGCGTCCTGCTTGGCCCGGGTCATATCCTCGATGAGGACGTGGAAGCTCAGGTTGGGAATCAGGGTGGGGTCCTTGTACTCCACCAGAGAGTTCTTGGCGTTCTCATACTCGGCGCGCTTGGCGGCGACATCCGGGTGCTGGGTCAGGTCGCCGATGGATTCCAGCTTCTCGATGGCACCGTCGTAGTTATACCCGGCAGCCAGCGCCTCGGCCTCTGCCATGATCTGCTCGCCCTGTGCGGCAAGCTGCTCCGCCTGGGAGATGGAGGCGTCCAACTGGCTCTGCTGGTTCTGCTTTTCAATCTGGCGGCGCTCAATCACATTGGACAGGGAACCAATGACGAAGGTCAGCACCAGAATCAGGCACACACAGACCGTCAGGGGAGGCAGATAGACCTCCTTGAAAATCTGGGAGCGGGTCTTTCTTCTGCGGCGGCGGGGATTGTCCGGGTCCACCGGCTCCTCCCGCTGCTCCTTGTGGAGCACGGGGCCGAAGTACAGGTCAAAGAACCGGGTGAAAATATTGGGGGTCTTCAGCTTGGGAAGCTTTGGCAGCTTGATGGGCTTGCGGGGCTTCTTCTCCCGGCGGGGCGAATCTTCCTCGTCGGCTTCTTCCTCGTATTCGCCGTCTTCCTCCGCGGGGGCCTCCTCGTCATATTCCGGCTGACCGTCGTAGGCTTCCTCGCCGTCGTACTGACCGGGGTCATCCCCGGCGGGTTCCTCCTCCTCGTTCTGCCAGTCGTCCTCCTCAGGCGCCTGCCACTGCTGGTCAGGCTGAGACTCCTCCCCGGCGCCCATATTTAAAAATTCATCCAGATTGCCGTCCAGATCAAAGTCGCCGCCGTCGGCGGACAGGCCCAAATCTTCATCGGTAAACGCGCCGGTATCTGCCGTATCATCATACGCCTCATCGTCCGCTTTGGACTTGGCGTCAAAGCCGTAAGCCTCATCGAAGTCAAAATCGATGTCAAAATCTTTTTTCGCCATAGGTGCATCCCTACCTTCATGGTATAGTCACTCATATTCTACCATCGACACCTGAAAAAAGCAAGAACATTTGGCACAATTGCAAAAAAAACCAGTCCGGTCCGGCCCGGTCCGGCAGGCGTCCTTGCAAACCGGGGAAAACTGTGTTATGATGCAGAAAAACAAGCTTTGCCAGAAGAAAGGACGCAGTATGGAAAAAATAACCAGCTTTACCATTGACCATTGCAGGCTTCAGCCGGGGCTGTACGTCTCCCGGAAGGACCGGGTGGGGGCGGAAACCGTCACCACCTTTGACCTGCGGCTGACCAAGCCCAACGACGAGCCTGTCATGAACACCGCCGAGGTGCACACCATCGAGCACCTGGGGGCCACCTACCTGAGAAACGAGCCGAATTGGAAGGACAAGGTGCTCTATTTCGGCCCCATGGGCTGCCGGACGGGGTTTTACCTGCTGCTGGCAGGGGACTACGAATCCGAAGATATCGTGCCGCTGGTGCTCAGCTGCTTCCGGTTCATCCGGGACTACCGTGGGGAGGTTCCCGGGGCCAGCGCAAAGGATTGTGGTAACTATCTGGACATGAATCTGCCCATGGCGAATTACTGGGGCGGAAAATACGCCGCATTGCTGGAAAACATCGACGAAACCCGGCTGGTGTATCCGGAATAATTCTGGTTGAAAGTTGATAGTGGAAAGTTGAAAATTGCGGTATCCCTTCGGGATGAATTAAAATGTGGAAGGAACTGTCCTTCAACTGACATTCACTTTCAACCTTCAACTTTCATCTTTCAACGCTACAAATGGAGGTTATTATGGTAAAACTCGGCATTATCGGCGCCATGCAGGTGGAAGTGGAAATCCTGCTGGGCCAGATGGACAATAAAACAGCCCGCACGGTGGCGGGCAGCGAATTCTGCGAGGGCACGCTGGAAGGCGTGGACGTTGTAGTGGTGCAGTGCGGCGTGGGCAAGGTCAACGCGGCCCTGTGCGCCCAGATTCTGAGCAGCTGCTTCGGCGTGACCCGTCTGGTGAACACGGGCATTGCCGGTTCCCTCAGCGCGGCGCTGGACATCGGCGATCTGGTGGTGAGCGAGGACGCCATGTACCACGACTTTGACTGCGTGCATTTCGGCTACCCCTACGGACGGGTGCCCGGCATGGACGTGACGGCCTTCCCGGCGGACGAAACCCTGGCCCGGTTTGCCTTTGAGGCGGCGGAGGCCGTAAATCCCGGGCACACCCGCATGGGCCGTATCGCCAGCGGCGACAAATTCGTGGCGGAAAAGGACGTGAAGGACGCCATCATCGCGTCAACCCATGGCCTGTGCACGGAGATGGAGGGCGCGGCCATTGCCCAGACGGCCTACCGCAACGGCGTGCCCTTTGTGATTCTCCGGGCCATCTCCGACAAGGCCGACGACAGCGCCCAGATGGACTATCCCACCTTTGAGCGCATTGCGGCCCACCGCTGCGCCGAGGTCACAAGGCTTCTCGCGAAGCGTCTTGCAGAAAGGGAAGAGTGAAGAGTTTAGAGTGGAGAGTTAAGAGTGGAGAGTAGAGTTAGGAGTTAGGGAAACTCTGATTTAATCCGCACTACCATAGAGGTTCCAGATATGGTATAATAAC
>OBLI01000255.1_pt1 | contig 57869 bp, 63 predicted proteins | sample 1519701 | NCBI WGS metagenome assembly OBLI01 (sample SAMEA3663005, study PRJEB22513) | pig gut metagenome | biome: pig gut; feature: pig-associated habitat; material: faeces | place: France | collected 2012
GGTTGGAGTGTCTTTGATGGAACTAAACTAGTTGATTATGGATGTATAACATCTTCATCAACAGATTTAATAAAAAGAATATATATTATGAAGAATGGAATTAAAGAGATATTAGAAAAATATACAATAGATAAGATAATAGCAGAAGAAGTTAGACCAGATGGAACTGGATATGGAGTCGGAAATTTAAAAACTCATCGAGCATTAATGTTTCTACAAGCGGCTTTAGAATTTTTAATACATGATGATTATGCAAAAGTAAAAATAGAATATGTATATCCTAGCTCTTGGCGTGCGGCATGCGGTATTCAAAATGGTAGAGGAATTAAAAGAACTAGTTTAAAAGAATTAGATATAAAATTTGTTAAAGATAATTATGGAATTGAAGTTAATGATGATATAGCAGATGCTATTTGCATTGGACATTCTTTAATAAATAAACTAAATAATGAAATAAATTGGGCATAAAAAAAGAACTGCGTTTAATAACGCAGTCTTTTAAATACATCATTTGTAATTTGTATAATTTCTTCTCCATATGTTGCTATCAAATTAGCAAGCAATTCTTCTTGTTCATATTCTAATTTAATATTATAGGAAAACATTGCCGCATGCACTAATTCATGACATAGAACTTTTTTTAAAAATTTTCCTCTTAATGAATTAGCTAAGTGGATAGTTTTAGTAACATCATCACATACTCCAATAGTGCGGAATCCATCTTCAGTAATGAAGATCTCCGCAGAAGGCTGTTCAAATTTAACTAGCCATTTTTCTCCATTTATAGTAAACATTATTGAATTTTTCCTGATAATGCGCTAAGTTTTTGAGATAAAATCATTTTTTCTTCTGGAGATGCCCCTTCTATCATTTCTAATATATCATCTGTTAATTCTTTCATATATTTTTCTAATTCATGCATTTGTTTTTCTTTTCCATGTTTTAATTCTTTTGATTCCATATAATTTCTTCTTGTTATAGGACTTTTTCCTTCACGAAAATCTCTTATCTCTGATGGATATGGATATATTTCTTCATCATGCATATATCTAGAATTCATTCCATCTCTTCCATCATAATACATACGTCTTCCACCTTCATTATACATTATAGGTGGATATTGGTAGTAGCGAGGAGTAGACATTATACCTTTTTTCATATATTCTTCTTCTTTTTCTTTGTCTTCCATTGCTTTTGTTATAGTGCAATGATAGATTGCTTCAGATAAATCTTTTATCATATCTATTGCTTCTCCAAGTTCCTCTGTATTTGCATTTTGTAAATCTGATAATTGTCCTTGGACACAGCTAATAAGCATTTCTTTCATCTGTTTTAATCTTTCCATTTTAACCTCCTTAAGCTACTCTTTCTACAATTATATTTGCGTTTTGTACATCTGTTGCTTCTGTACCTACATTTTTAACGCTAATTTGTGAACAACATCCACTAGGAATGTCTATAAATATAGTACTAGATACATTGCTAAATTCTTCTGCGGCTGCAGGTGTTGCTATCATAGTTGTACTAGGTACTCCTTCTCCATTTATGGCAATAGCAAAAGATATTGGTGCTACTGTTCCTCCTGTAGGAATAGCAATATTTCCTCCAAAAGTTACTTTAAACCTTGCGCGGCATTGACAAGTAATACCGCGTAAGGTAAATAAACCACTACCCTCTCTATGGAATATGGAGCTATTACCACAAATGGCAGTTTCTGTAAATAAAATATTGTTTCCAGGCTCTACTGCTTGTAGAGCTACTGCTGTATATTCAGCCATTTTTCTACCTCCAAGATATTGATTTATTTTTTATTAATTAGTAAATCCGCATCCAAAATTTGCTTGATTGCAGCAATATGGGTTTGCTACTGGATAAGCAGGTATTGGACAAGGTCTTAATGCGTTAACAAGATAATTATTTTGAGCTTGTTGAGAAGCTGATAATTTTAATGCTTGATTTTCACTTTGTAATGAAGATATTTTATCTTGTACTAAGAAATCTAAAATACTTCTTGTATTAGCATTGTTATTATCAATAATATCTCTTGTAGTGTTTTGAACAGTATTATTAATTGCACAAGTATCTGTTGCCATAGTGTATTTAATATCGGCTAGCGCCGCTCTATTCTCGCAGCAGCAGTTAGCTATTTGAGATTGTAAAGCATTAGTATTCATCATACTAGTTGTATTTACATCATTAATAGCATTTTGTAAAGCATTAGTATTTTGCATAGCAGCAACATTTATACTATTGATTCCTGCTTGAGTTTGGTATCCTAATGTGCAAATTGCATTATCTACTCCTCTGAATTCACTTGATAAAGTATTTTGAACTCCAGAAAAACCATTTAATATTCCAGTATTAAGAGCATAGAATCCATCACATAATCCTTGACTTATTCCTCTAACTCCAGCTTCTAAATCTGAAAAGTTCATGTCTTGACAAAGTTCTCCTCTAGTTAATGCGCCTTGAGCTCCATTATTGCCAAAACCACCAAATCCGTTTCCGCCCCATCCGCAGAATACAAATAAGAATAGGATAATAATCCACCAAGCGCCACCGTCGCCCCATGCACTATTTCCATTTCTTCCTTCGTTACCTGTAGCAGCAGCTATGTCTGCTAAACTATAACCATTTGAATTAAACATAATTTTTCTCTCCTTTCTTCTTTCTTTTTTTAAAAAAAATAATGTTTTATATAATTTAAAGTCCAAACATACGTTTGAAACTATTAAATTCTTTATCATAATCAACTCCACGTTCTTTAGCTAAATTTCTTGCAACAGCTTCAATTTGTGCAGAGTCTTTATTTTTTGCTAAATTTACAAGATTTTCTAAAACTGGATTTCCAGAAGCAAAGTTTTGTAACATATTCATCACCATTTCTTCTGGGTTTCCGTTTCTTAAATTTCCTATAAATTGCATTATATTCATATTTGGCATAATTTTAAAACTCCTTTCTTATATTAGTATTTTGAGATGCTGATTTAGGTTCTTCATGTGCGGCTGCCGCAGCCTTTGGAACTAATATCGCATCAATTTTTTGTTCTAAATTACTCATTTTTTCTAAGAGCGCTTTATTTATATCTTCTTGAGTTAGTACATTTTCTTTTTCTATTGGTCTAAAAGTTGTTATACTTGTTGTTCCATTACTATTCCAAGATTTTACATAAATTTCACTCATATCTGCTTTTGGAAAAAATCCATATCCCCCCATTGTTACATCTGTTACTTTTACCACTTCTTCATTTTCTACAATTTTTCCTTGTAATCCAGTAGGAATTATTGGATTTGATATTGTATTATTCATTTGAGTGTTTGGTTGAATAGTATTATATGGCTGTTGATATTGATTCATATATCCATAATTTCCACCATAATAATTTGGATAATAATTATTCATACTCATAGTATTTCTCCTTCCTATTTTTTAATACTTTTTTCCTCTTCATTGTATTATAAAATTTACATAAAATCTCATTTCTTACTTTGTCCGAATTTTAATAAAAATTTTTGCTAAAATTTGCATAAAAAAAAATGCTTCACGTCATTTTCAGACGTGAAGCATTTTATAAATTATTCAATAGTATAATCTATAATAACATTATTATTTACATTATTTTTAAAAGATAAAGATAAAATTTCAGTATTTCCTATTTCGTAAATACCTGTTGCACCTATTATACATTCTTTATTGTTTATATTTACAATACAGCCTTCTTCAGCTTGAATTCCTAAATGTTTAATATATTTTACAGGAATTGAAGCCTTTTCTTTTATTATATTTAAAAGTTCTACATTTGCATCAAATGGCCCGATTAATTGTCCTATACATATATTATTTCCCATAATAATACCTCTTATTATTCTTCAATAATAAACCAAAGACTATTTTCTGGAAGTCTTGCGGCAATGTCTTGGACATTTGTATCAGATTCTTTTCCTGCAATAGCACCAGAATTATTGCCGCCACTTATATCACCTAAACAATACCAACCTTTATACTTACTAGTAGTTTCATCTGTTGAATAATCAAAAGCATAGAGTAGAGAAGTGTTTTCGCTTTCAATAGTAACAGATATTACTTTACCAGTTAAATTATCTCCATTAAGTCCATTTGGATATTCACTGTTAAAGAAGTTAATTGCAGCAGATTGATGTTCTAAATCTGGATGATCTTTTGTTGAGAAGCCTTTCCCAATTAATATCCCATCATAATCTTTGATAGAACCCATGTCTTGCCAATCATTGCGGCCATCAAATGAATAGTTACCTCTTTTAGCTGGATCGCTATGCAAAATTAATAAATGATAGTCTGGAGAGACTGCCATTCTCATAATGTAATTTAAAGGCTGACCAATATTTTCAGGACTAAGAGTGTCAATATTATAAGTAATTTGTATCTGTCCTGTTTCGGTCATTGTTATATTATTAATCCATTTGATTGCTTCATTCAATTCTTGTGTGACTCCAGTATTATAAGTAATTTTAATTTTTCCTTTTGGAGATATTTCTGTTTTAGTTATCCACTTAATTTTTTTATCATAAATAACAGCATCATCATATGTATATTCTATTTTTAGAGTTCCATTATCATTTAAAGATATATTTTTAATCATATTATAAGAACCTAAATCTATTGAAGCAATTTCTCCATCTCGTTTATTATTAAAATTTCTTATATCATACATTAATCTATCTTTTCCATTTACTTTTTCAATTCTTAAATTTTCAATACTATTTCCTTTTATACCTTTTGGAATTTTTATATTCCATTTTTCATAAAAGGGATGATCTTCATTTTTATCGTGAATGATAGCAGATGTATCAATATAATCTCCATCAGTGTTATATGGTTCTACTGATTCAGTAGTAAAATTAAATACTGTATAAGGAACCTTAAAACCTATAATTACCTTTGAATCATCTGCATTTTTAGTCCTTATAGACACTGCTTTATATTTTATACTATCATTATAATTATTTCCATCTTTTCCTGGAATTAATTCTACTGAACCTTCTGAATTTATAACTTCTGACTCATTTGGAATATTTAATGTGTCTATCTCATCAAAAGTGCTAAATTCAACTTTAGGTGCGGGGCCGCTAGGTCCAACTATTTGTCCTTCATAAATAGCTCCACCCATATCATTATTATAATCATAACCTCTACGATAAATTTTACCGTTATCTTGATTATTTTTATTTTCTGTATCTATTATAATATATTCATCATAATTAACAGTCTTATAATTTCCACCTTGTTTAAAAGCATTAATCATTTCTTGGATACTTTTAAATTTTTCCACAATTACAAAAGAAGCACCACGTCTTCCTCCATAAAAACTATTATATTCCATACATAGGTACCTCCTTTTAATATTGATAATCTAACAAGAAATGCTGATTATCTCCTTCTTCTATTATAAAATTAATAAAAGTAATATCCATTCCATTATTAATCTCATACAATCCACTTCTTCCTACTCTTATAGCTTCTCCATTAATACACATTAAAAGTCCAGGTTTACCTTGGACTCCAATTTGTTTTAATATTCCAGTATAACCAATAGCAGGATTTATTTTATTTGTTATTAAATTTTTTATCTCTCCAAAAGTTTCAATAGTTATGTCCATTGTCCTTCCATAAATAGACAAAAGAAGAGAACTGTTACTATCTGATGATTCTTCAGTATAAGTAGTGTTTAAAGTTATATAATCTTTTTGAGTTCTATTTAATTCAAATTTAATTTTATTATAAAGTGAATTAGGAGTGATTATGAAATCAAAAGAAGAATAATCATTTCCGCTATTAACAGTGATAGTTTCAATTTTTTGTTCATTTTCTTCTCCAATTTTATCTGATTTTATTAATTTTATAGTTATTTTTTGTTTTTCTTGTTGTTGTTTTATTTTTACTCTTAAATAGTAACTTTTATTTATTCCTTTTTCATCTATTGAATCTAATTTACTATTTCCTAATAAATTAATAACTTTATCAACAAAAGAAATATTATCAGATGAAATAGTAGGTTTAGTTATTATATCATTTAATTCATAGCTCATTGGACTTAAAAAGTCATTATTATTTAATTGACTTCTTCTAAGCTGAGCAAATTTATAACTCATTTTATTTCCTCCTTTAAAATCTTTCTAAAGCTCTTGTTGCGGAAATGGACATAGATCCATTTACATCAAGAGGAATAGAAATAGTTGAAATCATATAATCTCCAAAAATATTACTTTCTATATCTCTAACTCCAATTCTAGTATTAGGTTCTAAATGATAAATTGGAATACTTTGTAAAGTAATACTTTCATTATAGCTTGTATGTTGATAAAGTAATTCTCTAACTACATCGTATGCAGCTCTAGATGTTCCTCCGCCAGTCAATAGATTAAAGATTGTAGAATTTACCTGTATAAAAGATTGTCCTTTAGCTATACATTCATTTCTTTTATCTTCTGTATCTTCTTGTCCCAATTCAATTAGAACAAAATCTGGAACAGCAGGAGCAAAAATACAATTTACTTTATTATCATTTACTACTTTTGTGCGGCGACCGATATTGGAAACATTAAACTGAGATATTGCCGCACCTGAATCTATTAAATCTAAAAAGAAATCTATACTACTAGAATCTTTTAATACTTCTGGATAAAATTCTCCTTTTTGAACATCATATAATTTAGGCCATTCATTCATTAACTCTGTATAGTAATAATTAGAATTAGTTCCTAAAGGATCTGATTGAACTCCCTGTAAATATAATTCAGTTCGCCAATCTGAAGTAGTAATTTGTGTTAATTTTACATCTTCTAATAAAATATATTGTTCTTTTTCCCATTTATATATTTTTCCGTCTACTGAATAAAAAACTCCCTCATGACCTGGGGTCTCTTTCATTTTTTCTTCAGTTTCATATTTAATAGGAAGCTTTGCTTTAATTAATTTATCTTCTGGATCTTCATAAAAGAAACAATCGTATGTATTTCCTATTTTTGGTTTGTTATCAATAGCTAGATGATATCTAATAGGTACATCATTTCCATTAGCATTTTTTCTAATTCCCCAAACAATAAAATCATTTTTAATCATATCATATTGAGGATTATTTGAATAAGATGTAACTAATATACTATTATCAAAATTATATATAGTTTTACCTTTACTCATATCAATTATATAATTATCTTGATTTAGAGAATCAATTTCTATTTGTGTAGGTTGAGTAATATTTAAATAATTTTTTATTTCTTGAAATATAAAATTACCATCGATATCATAAAAGTATTCATAATTACCTAAAGTATTTTTTATATTATCTAATATATTACAAACATTACTTCCAGCATTTCCAATTAATTCATTTGGATAAATAAAATCTGTATAGATATATCCTATATCATCACCATATTCAAATTTCTGCCAATCTTTTTCTGGTAATCCTTCTGTTTCTGCATAATTCATAGATAACCAAGTTTGTCCTTCTTTAGTAATTTTATAGACAGGACTATTTCCTATCCATTTCATTACTTTTTTAATTCTAGTATCTAAATCACTAATGATAATTTTACTTAACTGTTCTCCACCAAAATGATTTACAACTTCCCTAATAATTTGTGCTATAACAGGTTTTTCAATAATATATTCTCCTTTTTCATTAGTAGTTTCATATTCATCAAATTGTGTAGATGCGGGAATCACGCCGCCGCATTCACCATTTAATAAACACATTTTATCTTTTAATTGCAATGATATAGAAGTTCCACTAGTTCCATGAGAAATGGAAGGAGTTATTATTACATATAGCCCCTGAGGAAACCAAATTATATCATATTGAGGATATTGTTTTGTAATATTTTTAAAACCTACTTCTAAATATATTTTTTTATTTAATGAAATAAGATTATCTATACTTGTTAATCCTGTATATTCATCATTATCAACATAAATACTTATATTACAAGTTCTCCTAACAGAAGAACTGCCATTAATATTTATTGTTCCTCCTGTTACAATTCCTTGTATTTCTTGAATAGGTTCTTCTTCCCAATTTAATACAGTTATTTTAGCATATTGTTCCTGTAAATGCTCTGTATCTATTAATTTTAAAAAGTCTAAATCATTTTGATATTCATATCTTTTTCTCATTATTTTTTATTATAAAATCCTTTCATAATTTCACAATAATAGTCTACTAATGCTGGAACAACACATTTAGCATCAAAATTTTCATCTATTTCAATATATTTATCATTGTAATAAATATAATCTTTTCCTTCAATATTATAAATAGCATTTCTTATTGGATTTTCTATTTCGTCAACAGAATCAAATATATCATCTATAAAAATATATTTATTACTTGGCAATATCTCTCTTTCTTTTTCTGCGGTAGTAGCTTCTTCAAAATGAATTCCGCCAAAATAAAAATCTTCAATTATAATATCTTTATCTAAAAGATTTAAAGTACAAGTTTGTCCTATTATATGTTTATCATAATCTTGTTCTCCAGATTCTTTTATATATATTATTGTACCTGGATCAGCTTCAATTTTTATTCCATCAAGAGATAACAATGATTGAGTATAAGTAGGATATTTCTCATAGTATTTATTCCATATCTTTTGATAAATAGATTCACCACAATTAAATTTTCCCCAATATTGACCAACTTTCTTATAAAAATTAGTAGTTTTAAATAATTTTTCAACATCTTCTGATTTACTCACTGATACATTATAACTAATATTAAGTTGAGTATCAACAGGAAATCTTAAAGAAGTTATTTGTAATCCTTCATCATTTAATTCATATATACCTTCTGGATTTATTATGATAGGTTGATTATTAACATAAATGATATATCCTAAATATGCGGAAGTCAGCGTTTCTGAATCTGCAGTCTCGGTATCATTTATTTTATAAGGGCCTGAATTGTTTTCTCCAATTAAATATGGAGGTTCTGTCATTTCTATTCTTAAAGAATCTAAATAATCAATCTTAGAAATATATTTTTCTGTATCATTCTGTCTGTATTTTTCTTGAATTATTTCAAGGACGTCTTTATTAGCAGGAATATTCTCTTTTAATTGTCCTAATTGTTTATAAATAAACTCTAGATGAGTATCATAAGTTCCTACTGGTTGTATATTATATTTATCATAATTAGAAATAGTTGCTTCCGCAATTTCATTTGCTGTTGCAGAAAAACTATAAATCATTCTTCCTAAAGTCGCATTTGGAGTAAAATTTATATCTGTTAATTTTACTAATATATTTCCTTCTGTGGCAGAACGGAACAATTTGACAGTATTATTGTATAGAAAATCCATAACTTTTTCTCTAAATTCTCTTTCATAAGTAAAATCATTAAGTGGAATTACTCTTTCTTGTTCATTATACTCATTGTATAAATTCAAAGATTCATTAAATATATTTTCTCTTGAAGTAAATATTTTATCTTTATCCATAAAATGAGATATTAATCCACTAATAGGAAATTGTCTATATTTAGTATATCCATTTCTTTTTACAAAAGGATATTTAGAGCCTATTGTGTCAGTTTTAGATTCAGCTACTACATATTTAAAAGAAGATATTTGAGGATCAAATTTTAATTTTAATTGAGTTTCATCCCCAACTAAAAACATATCTTCAAAAACCATCATCACAGGTTCTTCAAGTTCTAATATTACTCCTCTATTACCTAAGCCATTTCTTTTTTGAACGCAATATTTATACCATATTCCACTTTCAATAGTATAATCATACCAAGTAAAATCTAATTTTTGTCCTTCTATTGAAATAGTTTTTATATCTTCCCATCTAGTAAAATTACTTTCACTTGAACTTCTTCTTATAGTAACATTACCAGTAAAAGGCTCAATATCATTTCCAACAATAGAAATACCAATTCTTGCATTTTCAAAATCTTCAAAGGCGGAAATAGATGCATTTAATTTATCTATTCCAGATTGAATAACTGAAATAATATAACTTTCTGTTGCACTATATAAATCCTTTGTTGTATAGTTTATTTCAATTTTATAATCTTCTCCATCTTGAAGATAATAATCAAAAGTATAATTAATCTCATTTATACCATAATATTTATTAGTATATTTAATTCCACTATCTATTAATAAAACATCTTTACTATCATACAATTTAATTTGATAGCTTTTTAATGTTTCAGTTTCATTTTCATTGGCAAAAGTTATTCTCCCAATAATATCTACATTTGGCGCAGACCAGATAACTGTTTCTGAAGTAGAATCTATTCCTTCAATAATTAACCTAGGAACACTAATTCCTCTTATTAAACAAACAGTAGACCATTCTGAAAATTGTTCTCTGTATTTAGCTAACCATCCATCTATTGCTTGTCCTCCTGTTTCTGAATCAATTGGAGGTTTTTCGGTAACATCAATAGAGGTAAATCTTAATTGAACTTTATAATATTGATTTATCTCAAACTTATTATTTACCATATCATCTTTTTTTATTTCTATATAATATTTGTCATTAGATGTTCTAGTAAAATCTTCATTTAATGTCGTTACCATTATTTCACAAGGATATTTGGTTTTATTTAATACAGATGTATTTGTGTATTGACTACTTACTGCAACTTGTACATTTCCTATATCTGCAATAGTATTATAAACAGATAAAGAAAAATAAACGCGGCAGGTATCTAGGTCTGCGTTCCCGCTATCAATTAAAAAAGCAGGACTGTAGGTATCGATCTGAGGAGGATATAAATTATTTAATATTGCCATTTTTATCCACTCCTTTTCTCTCTTATTTTATTAAACTATTAGATTTGATGAGTACCATCAGAAGTTTTAGGTAAAGCTCTAATATCTTCCATTAAATCATGAATAAAGCTATTGCCGCCTTCTTCTACATAATGAGTATATCTTTTTTCTAAACAGTCTAAGCTATAATCATCAATTTGTCTTTTTTCATAACAAAAGTAATGATGTTTTTCAGTAATCCAAGCTTTTATATCATCTTTATCAGATGCTATTAATGCTTTAACCATAGTTTTCATCTCTTGCATATTTTTTTCAAATAGCTCTTGATTTTTAATTAATTCTGTTATTTGATGTGCATTTTCATCTATTTCTCTTTTAATTTCTTTATCAGTCTCTTTTTCCTGATTTTCTTTATTAAAAACATTTCTTAATTTGTCTTTTGCCCAACCCCAGAATGTAATAAACTCTTTTATAGCTAATGCAAGGATGACTATAAATGCAATGGTTTCTTTCAAATCATAAGTTTGAAATAAATTCATTATATCACTCATTAGAAAGCCTCCTTATTCTTTTTTAATAAAATCTTTTACTAATTATATATGACAAAAGTATTAAATAAATGTTTTGCTTTGGACCAAAAAAAGAAAGCTTAGTATTTTTTATACTAAGCTTTTATTTTTATCTATCTTAATAGTTTTGCATTTACTATTTTTTGAATTGCAGCTGCATCATAACCTGCGGCAGTTAATCTATTTTTTCTGTCTTGACCATTTCCCCATGCTCCATTTATTACTTCTTGTGCAATTTGTTCATTTGATTTTCTGTTGTTTACAGGAGTGGAAGTTCCAAGTAAAATTTCATTTACTCTTTTTTGAACTTCATCATAATTATAACCTGCGGCAGTCACTCTATTTCTTCTATCTGCACCATTACCATATTCTCCATTGATTACTTTTCTAGCAATATCGTCAATAGAATAAGATGGAGTAGTTTTTCCTCCAAGTAAAATTGCGTTTACTTCATTTTGTACTGCTGTTGCATTATAACCTGCGGCAGTCAATCTAGAAGCTCTATCTGCTCCATTCCCCCATTGACCTGCAATAACTTCTCTAGCAATTTCGCTTATAGATTTTCCAGATACAGGTTTAGACTCTGAAGCGGCGCCTCCGCAATCTAGCTTTGAAATCATCCCATCTAGTAGGATTTTCTACTAAAGGAGCTGGACAATTTTTTCTAGTTACATCATAATGTCTAACTACATTTGATGCTGGAATATTATATTTAGCCATTAAGTCTTTAACTAATTCTATTGTGTTAGAAATAACTTTTTCACTAACATCTAATTTTCCATTATTCCAGTAACAGCACATTTCAATACCAATTGAATTAGTATTTCTAGCATCATTATAGTATTGATTTGCACCAACATGCCATGCACTGTCTGAATCTTTAACTACTCTATAAATTTCATTTTCATCAACAAAGTAGTTTGCTGAAGCTTGTCTATTTACATTATAAAAATAATCTGCGTTATTTTTTGCTGTTGACACAGCACCTACGTAATGAACAACTATATATTTATTTTGTTTAGTTCCTCCATTACCATTTCCTCTATAATAATTTATTTGAGTTAATTGTTCTTTAATATTCATTTATTTTTCCTCCTTTTCTTACTTATTAATAATTATAATATATAGGACTGTCTTGTTATAGGTAAAGATGAATTTATTCTGTATGTTCCAGCAGAAAGTCCTGTATCAGTATAAATACGATGAGAATCACATTTTAAAGTATGAATTGTTTTTGTACTATCATTTATTAAATATAATTGATTATCACTATCAAACATAATATCATGTCCATCAGTTGTAATTTTGCTAAAAATATCTCCATTAGCAGGAATTGAGTTAGATAAAGTTATATATCCATCAAAAATAATCTCTCCTCTTCCAACTCTAGTTTTTAATTGATTAATATTCATTCCAGAAGGAATAGACAGTGTATTTACATAAGAAAAATCTATTTGTCCTACATTTCCATGAATATAATTATTTGCTCTTGTAAGTTTAGCTAATTTATTTGATTCTGGTGCATTTAAATTAACTATAACAAAATATTCTATATCATTAAAATATGCTGCACCGTCTGGTTCTCTGCTCTCATAAATAGTATATTTTTGATATCTAGTAGTATCTGTATTTTTGAAATATATATTTTTTAATGAATTCCAAAAGCCACCATCAATATAAATTCCACAATTTCTATTACTTTGTTCTGCTATTGCGTCATTTGTAATTCCGTTTGAATCTAATATAATATTTTCAAAAGTATTTAATATTCCACTTAAATAAATTCCACAATCAAATTTTGATATTTTAACATTAGAAATTCTACAATTATTATCAGCAACATTAAGACCTCCACTAACATTAGTTAAAGAAGAGCCATGAGAAGCATATTTTCCTATAAATTCACAATTGTTAACAATACTATATGGAGGAACAAATAATCCATATTGTGAGTTTTTAGTAATTATATTTTCAAAAATACAATTTGATCCATTTTCTATCCAAATAGGAGCATCTATATCTTCTGTTTGAATATTTTTTATTACATATTTTTTACTTCCATAATAATCTGTTATTATACCAGAAGTACTAGATATATGTCTAAAGTTTTTGACTATTATATCTGTTATTTCAATAAATTTATTCAAATCTTCTGTTTCTGAACTTGATCCTTTTATTACTATGGCATTTCTACTAAAAGCAGTATCTTCCATATTATTATAACCAAGATTTCCATCAAAAGTAATATTTTTTATTGTAGCTTTTGGAATAAGACCAATTTGAATAAAATTAATATTACGATTTCCAGTTTCAGACCATCCTGGTTTAAATATAACGGTATTAACATCTTCTCCAATAATAGTTGCTCCTTCTGTATCTAAATTTATTACATCTGAAAGATAATATTCTCCAGATGGAATATATGCAATATGTCCACTTTTAGTAATATTTTCTATTATATCTTTAATATTAGTTATTGTATTATTAGTAGCATTATAACTAGCTGCACCAATTTGTTTTATGTTTATTTTATTATCAAAAACAAGAAGTTCAAAAGTTACAGATGTATTATGAGGTTGGAAATAGAAGATATTTTTTGTTGTATCGTATTTAAAATAAATATTATTTTCATCTTGTGTTGCATCTTCATGAATAACAGTATCTCTAATCATTCTATAAATTCCAGCTCCACCATCATATCTTGTATAGAAACCATCAGTTACTATTATTTCTCCAGCTGGATCTGATACTAATGCTTCTTCTTTGGGAATAAATTGAGCTTCAAATATTGCGTCAGAAAAAGATCCATAATATTTTACAGGTCTAGTTCTTAAAAACTTTTGCAAATCTAGAGAAGAGCCTTCTCCTTTTATACTTATATTCTCAGCTTTAGCTCCTAAATTAATAGCTTCTCCAAAAGTTCCATCAGCTTGCTTAATTTTTAAACTTTTTATTACTGACATTTATTATTCTCCTTTCTCATCTTTTTCAGATGAATTATTTATATTATCTTCTTCTTCTTTTGTCTGTTCACAAAATTGTCTATACTGTTTGTTAACTGCATTATTATATACTTTTTCTACTTCATTTAAAGTATCTTTTAAAATATACATAACAGCAAAAGAAGGTAAGTTACTACCGTTTATTATATTAAGAAGTTGTGTTTTAAAATTATCTGCTCTTAAATCATAACCTCTTAAATCTTTATTTTCACTTTCCATTTTTTTATTTCTCTCCTTTTTATCTCCTATTAATTTTTAATATAAAGTAAATCCTACTAATAAGCCATTTTTAAAAACAAATTCAACGTCTTGATTTTTATAAGATCCCATAAGCCCTTGGTAAATAGAAGTTTTTATTCTTATCCCTAGATTTTGTCCATAATGCACTCCCTTATCACTTCTGGTACTATATGTACCTGCATATATACCACCAGCTGAATAAATATTATCATTAAATAAAAATGCACTTCCGCCTACGTTTGGAATAGGACCTCTTGACATTGAAGACCCTCCTATATTTATACCGCCTGTTGAAGCTACATTTAAACCTGATACTCTAGGATGCTCAGTATTTCCAAATCCCATTTGTAAATAATATTCTCCATTAGAAATATTTAGCATTCCAGTCGTAATATTTCCAGCATTTATTCCACTTGATACAATTCCTCCAGATATATATCCAGAAGATGCAGATATAGTTCCTCCTGCGGTAACTGAAAAATTGCCTATATCAATCATTTTATCATTTGCGTTTAATGTTGTTTGGCTATTAGTAATATATACATCTTTAAAAGTAGCTCTCCCATCACTAGCAATATTCCAAGCTCCATTACTATTTCCAATAGAACCATTATGTCCTATTCTCAAAGGAGCATTTGATGCATGATCCGCACCACTCCAAAATGCCCATTCGATACCATCTTTTGAACTTAAACCAACAGTGCTACTACCAGAGCCTCCTACTAAAGTATCTGTTCCAATAGTAAATCCACCAATAGTTCCTTTTTTACTATATAAAGTTCCATCATTAGTTACTTGAAATGGATTATGCCCAGAACTATATCCACCAAGAGCAAAACCATCTGAACCAATATAAAAACCATCTTTGTTTGAATTTAATGAATTTTTATCATTACTATATATTGCGGGAATGCTTGAATCTATTGCTATATTATCTTTATATATTCTAGTATCATCTATTTCCCATCCAGCTATAGTTCCAGAATTAGAAGTTAAATGACCATTTTCATCTACTTTAAATAAACCATTTCCGCCATCTAATACTAGGTGTAGTTAAATCAATTAACATACCTTCACCAGTTTCATTACTGCTATTATAACTTCTAGGTAATCCTATATTTTTTCCATTATCAATATATCTATCCCAGAAATTAGAACTATAAATTAAAGCTTTTCCATTTACAAGTTTACCATCATCATCAAAATTTCTTGGATCAAGTATTATTTGTCCGGTCCCAGCTTTACCAAAAATAGCAGAACCATTTTCAGAATTTAGAAATAAACTTTGTCGACCATAACTGTATCCAAATAATCCAGTATTAGCATAATTTTTTCCATATTCTTTAACAGTACCCATTACCATTCCAGTAAAACTATTATCTTTTTCTTCTTTTTTTCCTGCGCCAATTTGTGGAGCTAAAATAACACCATTTCCATTTTCATCAATAGAAACGCTATTTCCATCCCAATCATTGATTGCCGCATTTCCATATCTATTTAATAGCAAATGAATAGGAATATGGATTTCTCCATATAGATTTCCATTTGTATCTATTATTGAACAATATATTCCATTATTTACTATTTCTCCGTTAAATTCTTCTCTTGGTTTAAAATTCTGTTTAAATGAATTCTTATTATCTAATCTTATTAAATTACTAATATGATTCCACTCTTTTTCAATTGGGTCATACATTTTTCCTTTAATATACCAAAAGTAATAATATTTTGGAACTAGACCTTCTTTGTCTATTTTTGCTTCTGTGACATCTACTTTTTCAGTTCTATTAAGAAAGTCACTTGGATCAGTTTCTATTTCTTCAAACATTCTTATCTCAAAAGGTAAAGTATCATCATATTGTGGATTGCGGCCATCAGATGTGTAAATAACATATTTAAATCCAGTATTATCTACTAATTTAATATCAGTTATTGCCGCATTATCACTTCTAGCTGTTACAATAGGTAAAGTAGCAAAATAATTAATATTTTTATATTTAACAACACACTTAATTATATTTGATGGAGAATTATTTCCGTCAAATCCATTATAAGTAATTTCACCAGTATTTTTATCTATTGTAAAATCTGTATTATCATAAGAATTTTTTAATATACTCCATTCAACGGTTGCCTTAATACCTTCCTCTGTATATCCAGTAACAGTATTTTCAAATATATTGTCGGTATTATGCCATAATTGCACTTTAAACCATTTGTTTCTTTCTTTTGGATTATAATTTATTTTTCCATTAAATACATAAGCATTAGTAACTATATCATCAGTATTAGGAACTATTTTACAAACAAATTCTGTTCCATTAGTTCCTGGTTCTCCTTCTTTTATAAAAGTAAAGTTAGTTATAGTTGTGATGCTAATATCTTTGTATTTAACTGTTAATTTTATATTATTATCTTGTTTTCTTATATCATATTTCTTTTTGATATTATATACTAAAGTTTTATTATCTCTACTAATTTCAATAGTATCAATTAATGTATTATTTTCTTGCGGCAACTGCCATGTAATATCTTCAGATTTAATATTTTCATTATCTATAACTTCACCTAAATTATTATATAAAGTAAATGTTAATTCTGGTATTTGAAAAGGATTTTCTAAAGTATTATTTGTTGGAATGATTCCCGCCTCATTATACTTGAATACTCGATTTCCATTATTTATAATTAAACTATAATTATTTTGATTTTCAAATGTATTTAATAATGTAATAGATGAAGTTCCTATATAAACTCCTTTATGATAAACAGAACATTTATAAATAGCAAATGATGTTATTGTATTTATTTGAATATTATAAATATATTGATTATCTACTCTAGTTATTCTCTTAAAACTATCTAGTTCATTGTTAATCATTTCTAGACTATCTTTATCATATTGAAATTCATATCCTTGTCTTTTTATTTTTTCAAGAATTTCTTCTTTGCTTTCTAAATATTTTTTATATTGAGCATTTTCTTTATCTGTATTAGATAAAGAAGTAAATACATTATTATTATCAACTTTAGCCCACACAAAAGTATAATCATCTGAAGATACATCTTCTCCATTGACTAAACAAGTTAAATTGGTTGAACCTATATCATAATAAAATTGAGTTCCACCACTTGAATCAATAGAAATCTCAAAATTAGATGAATAATTTGTAATAATAATTTCTTTAGATAGCTTTGTGCTATTATAAATTGCAACACATTTATATCTAGTTTCTTTTGCTTTAGTATCATCTTTTTTTATTGTAAATTGATATGATGCGGGAGTCCACTGTACGATCGGATTATCGCCTTCTTGGATTGGGATGCTAGGATTTAGACACTCCCATCCGATCCCGCCATATTGATTATATAATTTATGATTTGAAGTAACTCCTAGATTTTCAACAAACCAATAATATTCTAATTGTTGAGAATTATTATCAATTACTTTTCCTTTTATTCTTACTTGAGCTTGTAATATTCTAGTTGATTTGTCTGTATCAGTATCATCAAAATAAGCTCCTTGAGGAGTTGCTATTGTTAAAGAAGATCCTTTTAATTCTTCTTGAGTTAATCTATTGCATCCAAATAATTCTAAATTTTTTATGAATATATCAGTAGGCTGTCCTTCTTTAATATTAGGAAAATCATACTGAAATAAATATATTTTATTTACATATAAAAAATTTTCTCCATCAGCAGCAAAAATACCATAATATCTAGTATCATTAAATACTCTATAAGGATTTCCGCTAATTTGATTTACGTCTATAACATAATTTTTTGTAACTGTCTTTCCAGTTGCATTGTCTGCAAAAGATAATTCATAAACAATACCATATTTACCCAGCATTTGCTGTTCAATAGGTAAATTAGTTTTAAAGGTAGCTCCACAAATCAATGAGGAAGATTGTTTTATATATCTTTCAAGACTATTTATGTTTAAATTAATTTTATTATTATTTTCATTATTTCTATCATAAATAGTTATTACTTCTTCTTTATTATAAGAACATAACTCAAAGCTCGTATTAGATTCAATACAATTTGTTCCAACTATATCAACAGAATCTTTTTCATCAAGATTATCTACATAGTCAATACCTAATTTTTTAGTGCTACCTAAAATAGTTTTATCTCTTGACATATCATTGCCTGGAATTAAAACATATACACTAGAATTATTTGAATATGTTACTTCTGTATTATTTGAAAAAGCATAAAATGTACTATCTTGAAATCTAACTTTATACTTTCCAATAGTTGGATCAACACAGCTAATAATAGTTGCTTGAATTGTTTTATCGAAAGTAGCATTTTTAATAGATTCTTCTACTACATATTGAATTGCTTGAATAATCTGGTTCTCATATTTAGCTCCATTATTTGCCATATTCTTATTTTTCCTCCTTTTATCTCTTTCTTTATAAATATCAAAAATATCTATAGGTAGTTATATATAAATACCCAAAATGGATAAAAAAATAAAAGGTAGTTATTAAACTACCTTTTATATAATTTTATTTATTTCTTTCGTGTATTCTCTGAGTAGCAATATTCATAAGATTGTTAAATGCATCTTCTATTTCTCTAGAACTTTCTACATTAGGGAAATCTGCATTTATAGTCACATTTTGTTTAATAGAATTCATATCTGCGGCAATGCCATTTGGACTACTTATTCCATTGCTTAATGCACTTATTCTATTTATTACTATATCTCCCATTGTTCTCATTATTTTTACTGCATCTAAAATATTTCTAGTATCATCTGCATTTAATACTAATTCTTTTTGATGTAACATAGCAACTTTTCCATTTTCTCCGTTCCAATTGCCTGTATAACCACCAGTTTTAAATCCCTCTAGGTCTTTTTTCCAAATCCATCCAGTAATTCCACTTGCGGTATAGTTTGGTCCATGAGGATCTTTTAACAATATTTTATCTCCGTCAACAGAAGCCACATAAAAAGCATTTCCTTTAACTGCTCCCCAAATATTTTCACCAGTTGCAAAAGTAGAAGCTGAAGTTTTCACTTTAACTTCTTGACCTGCGGAAACGCTACCTCCATTATTTGATCCATTTCCATTTCCGCTAGATCCAGATCCTGAATTTCCACTAGCACCTCCGCTACTACTAACATTTCCAAGTCCATTAGAATTCCATCCTAGATTACTATTTCCACTTGTAATATCTCTATTAGCAGCATCTGCTGCTTTACCATTCTCCCATTGCCAATATTTATAAGCAGCTTCAGTTGCCGCAATTGCTTCATTTTTAGCAGATCTGTATTTTCCAATTAAAGTATCTAATTGATTAATAACATTTTGAACAGCGTCCAATTGATTTTTATAACTATTAACTAATTCATTATTATCTTGAATTAAATCTTTTGTTTGATTAATAGTTGTATCAACATTATTTATAATATCATCAAATGAAACCCCAGCAGTATTTTGTAGTTTTTTAAGACTGTCCTCATAATCTTCAGTAGCATTTTTGATATTATCAAAAGCATTCTTACAAGTTGGTTCAAGACCACCTTCACCAGTAATCTTATCTACCATTTGTTGAACTCCAGATTCCCATTGAGGAATTAATTGTCCTAATAGAATATCTTGTTCTTCATCTGTCATATTTTGGAAGTTTTCTATATCAAGTTCATATAAGTCAGCTAACTCTTCAAAAGCAGACTCATGAAGATTAATTCTAATATCATTATTTTGCTCTAATAATCCATTGATTAACTCTCCATATTGTTCTCTATAAAGCAATTCTTTTTTAGCTCTTTCTTCTGGATCAATAGATGGGTCAGAGTTTAATTCTTTAACTTTCTCTTGGAATTCTTCATAGATTGAATAAACTTGGTCTAGATTATCTTTATAATGTTCTAAATCAAAATTATAAAGGTCATTTTTTAATTTTGCCAATTCATCTTCTGCTTCTCCAACAGCATCATCGTCTGCTACAAACTCATAACGATAATTACCTTGAGAATCTCTTTTTAATCTCATAGAAGATTTATTTTGTTGAGCCTCTTGAAGAGCTATTTCTTTTAAAGCTATTTCATATCTCATTTTAGCTCTCTCTACATCATATTCAGTTAATTTATCTTTTTGTCTTAATGCAGAAACTTGTTCTTCCATTAATTCATTTAATTGTCTTTGCGCAGATACACTATCTGTTTGATCAATAGCATCAAGATATTTTTTCTCAAGTTCTTGAATTCCATACATTGAATTAATAGCATCTAAATACTGATCAGCATTTTTATTAATTAAATCCCATTGGTCATTAACATATTCAAGTCCCATTCCGTTAGTTATTTCATTATTTAATTTATCAAATATTTCTTCAATAGTATTTAGATATTTGTCTTGAATATTCTCGATAGCTTCTTCAACTGCAGAGTTCCAGTCATTTACTGCATCAATCCAGTTTTCTTTTGCTACATCCCAGGCTTCAGATCCTTCATCGGCCGCCGCCATTTGTTTTTTCCAGAATTCTGCTTGCTGTCTTTGGAAATCAAGTTGTTTATTATAATTCTCTTCTTGTCTTTCATAATATTTACCTAATTCAGCATAACTATCTTCGCCACGAACTAATTCAATAATTTTCATATCATGCTCAATTAAATCGCTAACTTGTTCATACATACTAACTTGTTCTTCAAATTTTTCTTGAGCTTCATTCATCATATCTATATAAGCTTGATGAACTTCTTCTGATATATCTTCTATATCATTTAAATCAGAAATTAGTTGTTCATAATAAGTTTTTAAATCTTCTAAAGCTTGAGTTTGATTATTACCATAAATATCTGAAACGCCATTTTCCATTTTCTTTAATTCAGTTAAAATATCATTTACATGCTTAGTATTTACTTGAATAACTCCAGTAACATCATCTTTATAATAAGAGAAGAAATCTTGTAATCTAGCCTTAGCATTACCTAAAATATCTTCATCAGTAATACCGTCTATAATGCGCTTTTTAAATTCATTCCAGTCTCTTTCTGCTTCTGCCATATCTAAACGAATTTCAATTTCCATATTGAATTTTTCAACCTGAATTTCAATTTGTTCATCTATTGCTGCTTGTATATCATCTTCTAGACCTGGAATTAAATCAGTAATAACTTCATCATATCTTTCTATGTTTTCAACAAAATTATCAAAATCATTTTTAGCTTTATCTAAAGTATCTTTGAAAGATTCTTGAGATTCAGCATCCATTATATTATATCTATCTATTAAAGAATTTACATAATTTAATTGAGCATCATAAGCTGTCGCATAATTTGCAATAGTACCATCAGTATTAAATGTAACACCCTTTTGAGATAATTTACCTTGCAGTTCCGTTAATTCTCCATTTGCAATAGCTATTTTTCTATTTGAAGCATCTATTTGTTTATTTAAATAATTTAATTGATTATTTAAATTATCTAATAAATTTTGTCCAAATAATTTATCTTGTTGGTCTTGCAATCTACTTAAATTAGTTTGAATTTGTTTTAATTCAATATTGATATCATGATAACGGTCTTTTTCTTTGTCTAATTTATCTTCTATTTTGGCATCTTTACTTGAATCTTTTTTACCACCTTTTCTTTGGGCTTCATCCAAAGATAATCCTGCTGTTTTAAGGGCAGCAATACCAGCATCTAGACTTCCTATTTGATTTTGTATATTTTGGATTTCATTTAAATTATCTTTTTTCATTTGTTCAATAACGCTATCTAATTCTTCTGTACTTAAATCAACTGAATTAACTAGATCTAATGCGTTATCTAAACCAAGATCACTTGCTCCTTTATATTTACTTTCTACATTTTTTGAAAAAACTGATGTTAATAATTCTTTTCCTGCATCTCCGACCTCTTCCCAGCTTGTTTCTTTTCCTGTTACAGAATTCCAAACTGCTTTTGCAAAATTATTGGCAGCTTTAAACATATTTTTAAATCTATTAATAACATTTGAAGCGTATTTACTATTAGTCGTATTCGCAGCTACATCGGCATTTTGTCTATTTTCACTATCAATTTGATATTGTTGTCCCAAATCATTATAAAATTTTGCAGCATTATCAGACATTTTAGTTTTTTGAATATCATCTGCTTTTAATTCTGCTTCCATTGCATCAACAGCGTCATCATATTCTTGTTGCTTTGCTATTGCATTTGCAATAATTTGTTTTTTATCTTCTGCCTTAGCAGTTTCTGTCCCAGCTTCTAATATAGATTGTTTACTTTGTAAAATTTTTAATTGATTTTGTAATAAAATCTTTTCTCTTTCTAATTGATCTATTTTTGCTTGTTTATCTACTTCTAATTCTGTTTGTTTATTATCTATATAAGCATCTAAGACATTTTTATTTATTTTTATAGTTTGATTAGCTGTTTCTTGAGCTCCTTGTAATACTTCTCCATATCCATTGTTAATTAAACTTTGAGCTTCATCAAAAGTTAATTCTAAATCATCTACAATTAAATCTTTTAAATTTCCAAATTCTTCAGCTAAACCAAAAGCATCTTTTACATCTGTTCCAATGTCAGTATCTATTTGAACTTTTATTTCATATTCTTTATCTACAACTTTTTGTAAAGCCTCTTCAAGTTCTTTTGTTTTTGCTGATATTTTTTCTTTTGATGGAAATAAATCATTTCTTAAATTATCTAATTCTTGCTGTATTCTTTCTACATTTTCAATTCCAATATCTTTTTCCTTTTTTAAAGCTTCTAATGCATTATCTTCTTCTTGTTCTTTTATTTGCCTTAATAACTCTAAATATTCATGAGAAGATTTATTTTTAATTTCTCCTAACTCAACATATTTTTTTTCTAATTCATCTAATTCTGCTTGAGCTTCTTCTTGATTTTTAGAACCTTTAACGTTTTCTTCTATTGGGCCTTTAGAAAGAATGTCTAATAAATCTTGTGTCTTTTGGGCTGTTTGTTGAGCTTTTTTAAATGAATTTTCATAAACAGAAATAGCTTTATCACTTTGTAAAAAAGTATCTACATCATTTAAAAATGCTTCTGAATATTCTTTTGCATTTTTCTTTCCTGCATTTTTATAAACTTCTTCTGGAATTTGAATAGTACCATTTTCAAAAGCTTCTTTTAAAACTTCTATTTCTTCAACAGTAGCATCCATTGCTCCAAAATCAGTTTTTCCTTGTTGATATTGTAATAAAATATCTGATGCTCCATATCCAGTTTTATCTCCTATTTGTTTGATTTGAGTAGCAATTTTTATGAATTCATCGCTGCTTTCTTCTGAAACTTTTTTTATTGCACTATCTCTTGCTAAAGCTTGCTCTACTTGTTCATCTGTTAATTCAATTTTTTCTCCATCTTTATAAGCAACTCCTTTTCCTCCCCAGCCTTCTTTAACACTATCATATCTCATAAGTTCAGCATATTTTTCATAATTTTTTTTGTCACTTCCCCATTGATAATCATGTAACGCTTCTTTATATGCTTTATTATAAGTATCTTTATCGTCAGATAATTCTTGACTTACAAAAGCTTGCTCTTGGGAAGATAATTTAGAGTATCCTTCTTTGTTATTTATTAAATAACTATTAAAGTCTTGCTGATTACGAATTCTTAATTGTTCAGTATTTATTTTTAATTGATTTGCCATATCAAGAAGTTCTTTTTTATTATCAGTTTTTAATAAAGATTCTGCTAATTCATTAGAAATTCCATAAGTTTTTATTAATTCTTCTTTATTAGATAATATTGCTCCATTAGTTTCATTTATTGCATTTACTAAATGATCAATCTGTTGTTCGCTTAAATAGTCATCTGAAGTAGCAATTGCTCCACCTATTAAGCCAGCTATACCACCAGCAGCAGTAGTTCTTAATGTAGTTAAAACCGCTTTGTCGGCAAACTTGTTATAAAAATCTTCTTTATCTGCTTCTAAATTTTTTTGATTTGCATTTAAAGTAGCTTGATTAGAAGACATTCTTGCAAAATCAGCTTGTTTTTGTTGTAATTCTATTATTTTATCTGGATTAGTTATCTCTAATAAACCATCTGAATTTGTTTTTACATATTGTGCTAATTCAGGATATTTATCAAGCATTTCTAAAACTAATTCATTTGTTTCTCTTAATTTTTCGTTCCATTCTTCTGTTCCATATTTCATTTCTTCAAGAGCAGTTTTAGATTCTTTAAACGCATCAACATTATTTTTTAATTCTTCTAGATCTGCACTAATTTCTCTATAAGCATCGGAAGCTTTTTTAGCACTTTCTGTTGCTTTTTCTGCAGCTATATTAGCTTTTTCATGCTGATATATCATAGCTCCAATCATTGCCGCAGCAGTTGAAAAAGTAAGAATAACAGGTCCCCATATTGTAACAAAAGTTTTTAAATTTTTAACATATTGAAGAAGTTTTACACTACCTATATCTATTTCTCCATTTAAAGCTTTTTGAGCTATTCTTTGTGCAATACCAATTTTTGTAGCATCCTTACCAACTATATTTTCAAATTCTTTTGCATTAGTACTTTTTTTCGTTAAAGCTATTTCAATAACTTTTAAAATTTGATTTTTTGTTAATTTTGTATTTTCTGCATCTAATAATATATTAGATAACTGTTTTATACCATTAAAAGTTGATTGTACATTAACAATCATTTCTAATAAATTAAAATAACCTGGTAATATAAAACTTAAATTAGATATTATTTGTAAAAATTTTTCTCCCGCAGAAAGAGAAGTATCAGTGAAAATTTTAGATAAATTAAATGATGCCATAATACTAGATGCTATATTTCCTAATTTACTAATTCCATTAATGATTCCTTCGAATGTTTGTTCTAATTCAGCAGTTCTTAAAGTTGAGTCTATACCTTTATCAATAGAAGAAGATGCTGTTTCTAGATTTTCTTCAAGCTGAATAATATTATCTTTTAATGCTTTTAATGCATCTTGTGCCTCTTTGGTCATGTCTTCTGTAAAAGTTTCTTCGATATGTTGTTTAATCTTAGCTAATACTGTTTGTATATCAGGAGCATTTTTCATTATAGAATCAAAAATTTTATCAATATTGCTATTTTTATTAATATTTCCAATAATTTTTTGTAATTGTATGTAATCTTTTTTTATATTTTCAATATTTTTATCTTCTACTTTTAAATTACTAACACTTGTTAAATTCTCGTTTAATATGAGAATATCTTTTTTTACTTTTTCTTTTTGCTCTTCTAATTGAATAGATAAATTTATATATGATTGAATAGCTTCAATCATTTTTTCTTCTTGATCTTCTGAAATTATATTCCCAAAATTTTTTTTATTACCTTCTTTGTTTATTTGTTGATAAAGTCCAATTACATTTTGAAGATTTTCTAATTTTGTAGCAGTAGATTTTCCAGTAGTCATTCTCTTTAATAAATCATCAGAAGTTAAGTTGCTTGTTTCTGTAAGTAAATTTTCTTGACTTACCATTTTTCCAATGCTTCTTAAAAAATTTTGATATTCTTTTTTTAATAAAATAACTGCAGAATTATCTTCTGGTCCTAATGATAAAGTATTTCGTATACCTTGAAGTAAATTATCTAAATTACTATTTTGTTTAGTTTCTCCTAGTTTTTTAGTTATATCTTGAGTGTCATTTAAATTTTTATTTATTTTATTAATATTTAATGAAAAATTTTTAGATAAATCTATAATATTTTCTAAATTATTTTTAACATTTTCTAAAACTTCTGAAGGGGAGTCTTTTGTCATAACTGTATTAAGAATATTTTTTCCAAAAAAATGTTCTATTGTTTTTTCAGTAGTTTTGCGTCTTTCTTGTAGTGCAGTTTGCTGTTCTAATAATTCAACTTTTTGTTTTATTAAATTATTAATTTGTTGCTCTTGTTCATCAGTAATTTGTTTTTCAACATTATATTGACGTTCTTTTATATCTATTAAAGCTTGAGTCTCTTTATCTGATATGTTGGCATTTTTAAATTGTGTTAATATATCTGTTTGTGCTTTTGCTTGATTAATATTTTCTTTTGTTTTTTCTGTATTAGCTACAAAAGTAGCCATAGCATTTGCTAATGGGCCTGATAATAATTTTGTTGCCATAAATAATCCAGATACAAAAACTGTAGATCCTCCACCAATACCATCAACGAAATTCTTTAATAAATTAGCTAATCCACCAATAGTATCATATAAAACATTAAAATCAGATCCTCCAAATAAAGAATCATAGAAATCTTCCCAAGAAGTTTTCATCTGTTGAATATGTGCTGCTGCAGATTCCATATAAATATCTTGTTGTTTAGATAATTCTCCTGCTGAAGTTTTAGAAGTAGATAACATACTTTCATATTGTCCCCAATTGTCAAACAAAGCAATAAGATTATTGTACTGTCTTGTACCAGCCATAGATTGTGCTAATGCTAATTGTTGTTCTCTACTAAATTTAGTCCATTTAGAACCAACTTCTTCTATAACTTCACCCATATCACGAAGTTTACCTTCTGCATTTAATACATTAACTCCTAAATTAGCCATTTCAGCCGTATAATTACCTAAACTAGTTTCATCATCTTCTCCAGATTCAATATCAGCCATACGAGCATAAATAGTTTTTAATGCAGTACCAACAGATTCTGGCGCTTGTCTAGTTACAGAAATAATTGTAGATAATGTAGCGGCTAACTGATCTGCACTAACCCCCATTGCATTTGCTGAAGAAGCAACTTTACTCATACCAGTAGATAATTCTTCAAGATCTGATGCAGATGCTGCGGCAACCGCTGCTAATTTATCTACATATAATTCAGAATCTTCTAACGCAACTTGATAACCATTCCATAAAGATGTTAATTGCTCAGAAACCGCTTCTGTTGATTGTCCAGTAACATTAGATACTTGAGAAGTTATTCTTGCTCTTTCAGATGCTTGTTCTGTTGTTAAACCTTGTTGATAATAAATTAATGCTGCATCTGTATAATCTGTAGTTGCAACTCCTAAAGTTTTCGCTGCATTAGTAGCTTGTTGAGCAAAATTTGTCATTTCATCTGATGACATCTTTGTTACAATTCTAATATTATTTAAAGATTTGTCTAAATCATTAATATAATTATATGCAGTTTGAATACTTCCAGTAAATGAATTCATTGCGCTAGAAGAGATTGCCCATTTTGCAGTATTTGTAAAAGTGGTTTTAATTTTATCTAACCACTCAACAGATTGTTTTAATTGTCCATTAGTAGTAAAGATAGAAGTAGCCATATTTCTGAAAGCAGTTGTTCCTGCGACACCAGAAGACTGTAATTGTTTATATAATTGACCTAAATTAATATTTCCATCATTAAGTGCTTTATTAAAACTTTCAAAATTTAAAGTTCCTAACCTAGTATTAAAACTAGCATTAAAAGCATCTCTTACTTTAGTTATATTTCCTTGTACTTCTTTAAAAGATGTTCCTATATTTTTAAAGTTAGTGTTTAAATCTTTAAAATTTATTCCTGAAGCTTTACTTAAAGAACCCATAGAAGAATAAATATTTACTAAATCATTAAGTTGATTTTTAATAGAATTTAAATCTGTAGAATCAACTTTTAATTTTATTCCATAAGTTATATTTCCACCATTTGACATTTATTATTCCTTTTACCTCCTTTATTTTACATAAAAAATAAACCTTCATTTATCATATATGATAATGAAGGTTTAAATATTATATTATTCTGCCCTTTCTACTTTATTTCCGTATCCAACAGCATTAGCAAGATTCATAACATTTTTATATTTATTTTCATCAAAAGTATTCATAATATCTGCCATTGCTTGAGCTTGTTTAGGTAAATCATTAATAATATTAGCAATAATAGCTGACATAGAAAGATTATATTTCATCTCATTTTCTATTATTTTGTCTAAATATCCTACTAATTCAAGATACTCATTAGCTGGAATATTTGATATGATTTCATCTAATATTCCATTGCTCTTTAAAGTATTGTATATTTTTTCTGGTTCGCTTTTTTGTTTATCTGTAAAATATAAATTTGTATACATATATACTATGTTTACTTTAAACATTTCTTCTAATTTAATTGGATTATATAATTTATCTTCTTTACACTCTTGTAAAGTAATCATTATTAAATCATATTTATCTTGAATTGGTAAAAATTGTAAAACTTCAACTGTATTTTCATTAATATTAAAAGTTTTAATATTTGTATTTGTTTTTAATTTCAAATTTGCATAACTTAATTTTGCCATTTTTATCTCTCCTTTTATTTCTTTATATATAAAGTATAACATATTTTTTCATTTCTGTCAATTAAATATCATTTAAACTTATTGATGCATTTATTTTTGTACTATGAACTTTTTGTAATATTTTTCCTATTCTTATATCTGACATACCCATATCAGATTTATACTTTTCACCTTCCCAATTTTGATAAAAGTGATATTTACTTAAATCTATTGAACCTACTCCAGTTTGTTTATTAGCAGCTTTTTTTACAGAAGATGACTTTATTAATCTATCTATATTATCAGCTGTATCCATTAATGAAGCTATTAAATTTATAGTAGGAATGACTTTAAATTTTGTAGAATTAGGTGTGTCATTATAAGCTAATACCATTACTCCAGCGATTTCACTTGTTCCTTTTCCATATGTTGCACCAGTTATTACTTGAGATAAAATTGATTGAGATAATATAGTTGCTGCATCGATAAAAAACGCTTCATTTTTTGATTTTGTATCACCATCTTTAAGACAAGCCAAATTTAAGTAATGATTCACAAAATCTATATCTTCATTTTGCAATAGATATAATAAACTTTGACCAGAAACAACGTGAATATTATTTAAAGAAGAATAGTTTTTTGCAGTAACATTAATAGGTTTTAAATCTTTATCCTCTGGAGATAATATAATATCAATTTTTCCTTGACTATGTCTTACTGTATATTTTCCATCAGTAAAATCAATTCCAGGAATATCAACAGCAAAATTCTTCATATCAATAGTAATCTCATTCTGTCCATGTTCTCCACCTACTAAAGCTGATTCTTTAAATATTTTTTTCATTTCTTCAGTTAAAATTTCTTCTCCTACTGCTGGAATTGCTTCAACCATATGCTCTAATAAAGCTCCAGTTATACTTGCGGCAGTATCTTTTTTTATTAATTTTACTACATTATTTATAGACTTAACTAAAGTATTTACTCCTTTAGAACCTTTTTGTAAAACATCTTTTTCTGTTAATCCGTGCAGAAAGTCTATTCCATTGATTCTCTATACTTTTTATTTTTGCTCTTAAATTAGTATATCCAAAACGTTTAGTATTTTTAATTTCTTCTCCTATTTTTAAAATAGCATTAACTCTATTTTGTAAAGTTATCATTTTGTGAGTTCTTTGCCCTTCTGCTTCTTGAATCTTTTGTAATGTATTTTTTTGTTTACTTATTCTTTCATTTTTTAAAGTCTCAAAATTAATAGTTTCTAAATCTTGCCCCATTTTTTCTTTCAAATATTTATAAATACTAGTATTTTTTGCATTTGGTGAATTTAAATCTTTATACATAGAATTTAAAATATCTTCTATTGCTTTTAATTCTGTTGAATTTTTACCATAATTATTTTCGGTTAACATATGTTGTCTTTTTTCTAAAATTGCTTTCTGCTTTTGTCTAGCTTGTCCATAACTAACTCCATCTTTAGTATTTAACGCAACTCCATATTCATCATAACCTTTTGCAAAATAGTGGATATAGTCTCCAATTCCGCCCATATTCTCTCACATCCTTTTTATATTTTAAGCAACAAAAAAATGGGAGAACTATCTTTCAGCTCTCCCATTTTTATAAACTTATTTTTTTTATTCCTATAAACTACTACCAGCTTCGCCAAATTTAGTTCCAGTTGAATCGTTCTTAGATTCTTCCATTTCAAATCCAGTTTCATGTGGCATTACACTCTTTCTAGTTTCAGAACCAGTAATAGCATCTTCAATTACTTGAATTACACAAAGAACTTTTTTCTTTCTATCGAACATTGTATATCCTGGGAAAGCATCCATTGTGAATGTAAATGTAGATGGATCACCAGTAGAAGCCATTGAAAATGTAAAGTTAGATTGAATTTTTACATTAGGGAATGTAATTTCTGCAGGCATATCTACACCATCATCTTGACGTCTAAATAATGTACTAGCTTCAACATAATAATATCCACCAAAGTTATTAGCATCAATTTGTAATTCAGATACATTAGCAGAATTTTTAACTGTATAGAAATCTACAAATACAGTTTTTCCTTTTTGTGATGTTGCTCCTTCTAATTTTTTTCCATCTTCTGCTACTGTTAAATTTTCAATTAACTCGCCAGTTATAGAACCATCATTTTCTTGTATTGAAACAAATACAGGTGCAGTTCCATCAATTTTTTCTTCTGTCATTAAAGCATCTGATAAATCTATTTTTCCATCTGTACCAACATAAGCTGTTGATGTCATATGAACATGTACTTTTTGAATTTGATCTTTAAATAATCCAGCTCCAGATAGCATAGAAAAACTGATAGGTGAAAGCAAAGCGTCTTCAACAGTAAATGTTAAAGTTTTTTCTCCTTCCCATGCAATTAATCTTGTATTTCCTCTACCACCAGTAGCGTAAACAGTAGTTGCCGCACCTTCAATAGTAGAAGTTTTTGCTGAATCGATGTAAAGTACTGGTTGACCTTTTTTAAATTCCATAGAACCTATTTTTGTAGGTGCTTTTGCTTTAAAAACAACGTCACATATCTCACGAACACCAAATTTCATAATTTTTTCCTCCTTTTATTATTATTATTCTTATATAAAATATAGTAAACTATGAATGAATATCTTTCATCCAATCATCTACTTCTTTAAGATCTTTAGCTCCCGCCATTTTAGCTTGAAGATAAACATCATAATTAACTTTTAATTCAAATCGTTTAAATTCATCAAATAATTGATAAATAGTATATTGTAATAAACTATTCATATCTTTTTGTTGTCCAACAGTTAAAATTGAAACATATTTACTTAGTATTGCAACTTTTTTATTTTCATTATCAGATTTTTCTGCCAATTTTTGATGACGTTTTTTTAATTTATCAGCTATTCTTTTTGATATTTCTCCTTGAGGATTGTAATCAAAAGTATTTTCGCCATCTCCTTTTAAACAAAACATTTCAATAACAATTTTTTTAAAAGTTTCAAAATTATTATTGTCAATAAAAAATTCTTCTTCATTTTTTTTTAAAGAAATTTTATCATTAGTTAATGTAACTATATAATCTGGAAATATTAATGATAATACCATTAACATACAAATTTTATTTTTTTGAATAGTAACATTTTTTTCTTTCATTATTGACATTAATATTTCAAAATCTGAATATTTTTCTAAATTAACTTTGTCCTGATCCTCTAATATATCTTTTGAAAACTTTAAAAATTCACATCCAGTATAAAATGTTTCTTCTCCTATATAGGCAATTTCTTTTATAGTAGGTTGATGAATTATTATTCTTGCCTCTTCAAATGGAATATCATTTCCAGACAATAGTAATAAATCATTTAACATAATAATCTACTCCTCTCTAGAAGGAATTTTATCATCACTGCCATGAATAGCTCTATATGCTAATGAATATCCAGATAAATTTTCATCTAACACTAACATATTACAACCCATAAAATTAAGTTCTCCAATGCCTGATAATTTTGCTCTATTCAAAAGACCATCAATATAACCTGCAATTTTTAGCGGTCTTACTTCATAGTCTCCTAAATACCAACAATCAGTATGACATATAATATCAAAAGTAATAATGCAATCTCTAAATTCAGGACTGTTTGTTACATTTGGCATAAAATTATCATAAGTTAAAATAATATATGATTTAACCTCTTCATGCTCGGGAAATCTTAATTTTGGTGCTAATCTAATATAATTTTCATCAATTAATTTTTTTAAATCAATTTCTTCTATTTTCTTTTTATATACCTCACTAGTTTGATTACTCAAACAATCTTTTGTGTTTATTGTAAGTAATCTTTTTAAAATATTAGAGTCCAATTTATTTTCAATAAATAATTTGCTCAATATAGTTTCAGTATCTTTTGCGCATGATAAAAATGATGAATTTATTTTTGATATAGCATCTCTTTTCATGTTTTAACTCCTTTTATATCCTCTATAAAGATTCTATTGTAATATTTAAAACAATATCTTCTTCGTTTTCTCTTTTATATATTAAATCTACGTTCCCACTTTTCCCAGTAATAAAAGTAATTTTTACATCTGTTTCTGTTTGAGAATCGATTCTTGCTTTTTTATTACTTAATTCCCATACTCCACCAGAAAAATTATCTATATGATATTCTTTAGTGCTATAAGGATATACAATAGTATCTCCTAGAATTTGCGGCAATGGTTTGTTTTCCGCATCTTCTTGCTCTTTTTTAATTTCCTCAATTCTTTCATTTTTAATAGTATTTTGAAATGTTTCTTTGATTCCCATTAAAATAAGACCTTCTGTACTAATATTATCTACAACTTGAACCTCCCAAGGTTTTCCATTTAATTCAATAGTCATAAATCTATGAAAATAATTATCTGTTTCTTCATTTTTAGTAATATATAATATAATATTATAATCAATATCATTCCAAGATATATTTTGTTTAGTATGCCATGAAATTATATCTAAATCTGGTTTTCTAGCATAAACTTTATATTTATTACCATTTATTTCAATTTCATAATCACATCTACGAATTTCAGCTCTAAAATAAGCGTCTTCTTCTAATCTTTGTAAATACACTAACCAATCTGTATTAGTTTCTTTCCAAGTAAATACATCTCCAACTTTCATTCCTATTGTTTCTATTCCTTGCGTTGTTGTTCCTTTTCTTTCTGTTTTTTCTTCTACCTTTATTATTTCACCAGTTTCTTCATCTATCTGCTCTATTATTCTGCCTATACAGATATCTTCAAAAGGAATAGATATTATTTTATCATCATATTTTTCTTTTAATTTATCTGGATTAATTAAACATCTAAATTCGCGACCGTCACTTAAAATCGCTGTCGCCGCCTGATAAGAATATAGCATAGCTTTTTTTAAACTTTCTAATTTTCCTTTTATCATTCTTTGCTCTTGATTTCCGCCAGCATATTGAAGTCTTGTTTTTAATAATTCTAGGGACATCTTTATTCCCCCTCTTTTTGATATATTTTTCTTAATATACTCATTAAATTTAAACAATCAAAAATGGTTCTTCTATATAAAAAGAAATCATTTTCTTTTTCTAAAACAAATAAACCTTCTAATTTACTTAGTAAAGATAAATAAGTTTCTTCTTCTAATTCTGATAAAAGTCTATTCATTCCAGCTAATTCTTCCATTATTGTTGTTAATGGTGTTTTCCAATCTCCGCCTTCTTCTCTATTAGGAAGTAATTTATATATTTGATTAGTTATTCTTTTTATATTACTTAAAATAGATTCATTATCTATTTCAATATTATACTTAATCATCATATATTATTGAACCCCCTTCTTTTCTTATATCTGTTGACATAATTATATCTAAAGTAGATTTTGGTACACCATATTTATCTGGAGCCCTTCTCTTATATAATCTTTGTAAATGAAAACCATCTCTTTCATAATCTTTTTTTACTGTTAGCAATTTTTGCATATGATTTGCTTGTGATGTAAATTTAAAATCAGATCCACTATATTTCATTCTTGTATTTTCAACACTTGCTAGCTGTTGTCCTAGCCATTCAACTATCATATATGTTGAAATAATGTTAATCTCCTCATAAGTTAAAGCGCAGTTAATATATCCTCCTTCATAAAAGAATATTTTAACTTCTTTTTGATCACTTTCTACTCCTTGATAAGTTCCTTCATCTATTATAAGCTCTTCATAATAATCACTTATATTTTTTCTTGGAAATTCAAATCTAGGAATTGCAGAAATTAATAATTGATACAATAGTCTATATGTATCTAATTCTGTTAATTCTAAATACATATCATCAGTAATTTTAGATAAAAAGCTGTCATAAATAATAGAGAAAGGCGTAGTATTTATTTTATTCATATTACACCTCCGCTCCCTTCTTTTACTTATTACTATCTTTTAAAATAGTAATTTTATTCTGAGTAGAAGGAACTCTTCTTTGTGCTGTATGTGTTTCTGTTGGTGCAACTCTTCTAGATTTAGTTTCTATATCTTGTTTTTCAGATTCTTCATTTATTTCTATAGCTTTTGTTACATCAAAACCAGTCATATCTTTAATAGCTTGTCTTTTATATATATCTGCTATTTTTAAATTTACAGCTTGACTTTTTACTAATTCTCTAACTCCTTGAGGAGCAAAATCTAAGCAATCTTCAAGTTCTTCTAAAGAACCCTTTAATAAAATATCATTAACTTGACTTTCTGTGTAAATATATTCTGGTTCAACTTCTCCTAATAATTCAGCTCTTGCACCTTCATCTCTAATAACAAGACAATCTCTTAAAAGTTTTTCTCCACCTGGAAGCCAATATAACTTTCTTAATTCTTCCATAGAAACTTTTTTAACTTCTTTTGGTTCAAATCTACGATAAAGATTTCCTAAATCTGGAATTGTATATCCAACAACTCCATTATCTCTATTTTCAATTTCTATTATTTTTTTATCATCAATCATTTTTAATTACTCCTTTTCTCTCCTATAAAAAAAATAGGAAGAATGAAAATTAATTAATATATAAAATTTTATATATAAATACCCTCCTCACTCTTCCCAAATATTTATTCTATTTTAAATTAACTTAAAGATTTGTTAATATATACACAAATATTATTTGTGATTATAGCTGCAACGCCCATTTTCTTATAAACTTGAACTTCTCTAGACCAATCTTCATTTTCAGCTTCTCTTACACAAGTTGCGCCTTCAAAAGCTACTTTAACTGGTTTATCATTTCCACCTGTTGGGATTATCCAAGCATATTGTGGATCAATAACTTTCTTTGTATTAGTTTCATCTTCATAAGATTGAGGTAAAACTATTACATTATGTCCTTTATAATTTGCAAGATATCCATTATTCCATTTCTCTTCTTTCATGCTACTTGAAGCCCAAGAGTCACTAGGAATCATAGTTGCTGCAAATTCATAAGTACAATAGATAGTTGATCTAATTCCATAAGAATCAGCTACAGATAATAATTTGTCCATTTCTCTTTCTGAGAAACCATTTCCAGAATATTTATTAGCAGCTTGTAAACTAGTTACAGCTCCTTTTAAAGCTCTTTCAATTTCAATGTATACACATTCATCTAGACCTTGCATAACAATATCTAAAACTTCTGCAAAATCAACTCTACCATCTAGGAATTCTTCAAATCCTATTTGAGCAGCTCCACCAAAAGCACTTGTAGGTACTTCATAAGTTTTTCCATCTAATTTAAATACTTCATATCTACCAGCTAATCCAACTTTAGTAATAAATTGTTTAGCTCTTCTTTTTGCGGCTGTAGTTATTTTTTGTGTAAATACAGGTCTATCTCCTTGTGCAAAAGTTTTTATTTCTGCAAATTGTCCATATTGTTGCAATACTTTTACAGGTAATACATCATCAATAGTTTGCTCAATTAAAGCAAAAACTAAATTTTTATTCTCTCTATATAATTGATATGTTCCAGCTATTTCATTAAGTTCTTTTCTTAATGTTTCATTTAATTCTGCATAGCTAAATTTTTCATCTCCATAAGAATATGCTGTTTTAGAAGAAGAATCTGCTTTAGCTACAACTTTAGCTAGTTCTATTAGTTGTTTTCTTTCCATTATTTAACTTCCTCCTTACGCAATTCTCATTACCTTTACAGCTTGTTGTCCGTCTGGTAATGTATAAATTTTTACTACTTCTAGTCTGATTGACCCGTCACCTGATTTAGATAAATATCCTTGAGCATTTGGTGATAAAACATCTCCAAGGTTTAATTCTTCTGTTCCTTGAACAGTTGCTTTTCCACTAGTATTTCCTTTTTCTAAACAGTTAGTAGTATATATGTCTCCAATATTAATTTTTATTACTCTTGGAACCATTTGTCCAGTTAGAGGTCCAACTCCATCGTGAGAAACTCCTTCTTCTTCTCCTTTTGAATTTACATATGTTCCAGATGTATAATTATCTCTTATCATAGCAAAGTCTTTATAACTTTCTCTCCAAAAATCGTCATATAACTTAACTTCGTTAAATACCATCATCCATTCTCCAGCGCCTGTAAAATCAACGACATTATTAGAATAGTCATATTTAACATATTGACCATTTTCTAAAATTTTAATATCAGCTTTTGCTGGTAATTGAGCATAAATTTGACCAGTTTTTTGTGCTGATAAATGGTTAGGTTCTACTTGACCGATAACCGATTCTTTTAATTGTAGTAGCCATTCTATATTTCCTCCTTTATTACTATTTGTTTCTTTCTTCTTTTACTTTTCTTACTGCTAAAATCCATTCTGGAGCAGTTTCTGTATCATCATCTAAAGTAAAAGTAGTAACAATATTTTCATTGTTATTATTTTCATTTTCTTTAAAATCTGAAAAACTTACTTTATTTCTAAAGCAAATTACAGATAATTTAGACTCAATTTCTTCTAAAGTGTATTCTGATTTATTTTTTATAACATCAGATTTATCTTCATCAGATAACATATAAAAACTTTTTATTAATTCATCTTTTTTCTCATCTTCTATTTGTTTTTTAAACTCAACAAGTTTATTATAATCTTCTTTTAGTTGAGAAAATTGAGTTTTTAATTCTTCATACTCTTGTTCTAAAGAGTGTTTAGTTTTTTCCTTGTCGTTTCCGCAAGTATTTTTAGTTTTATCTTCTTTTTCTTCCTCTTTTACTGATTCTTCTTTTTCTTTATTATCTTCAGTTTTAGTGAAAGAATTCTCATTATCTTCAGAAGGTGTTTCTATAGAATCTTCATTTTCTTGTGAAGTAGATTGTTCACTTTTGTCTTCTTCCGCTTCATTTTTTTCTACATTTTCTGTTTTAACTGTTTCTTTTTCTTGTATTTCAGTATTTTCAGTTGCTGTAGTTTCTTCTTCAACAGCTGCCGCAGTAGAAACTTCTTTTGTAGTTTTTTCTGGGTTTTCTATATCCATTTGTTCTCCTCCTTCTAATGCAAATCTTAGTTCTTGCATCATAGTATATAATGTTCTTTTGAAAGAATCATCAACTTTAGTAAAAGTATTACTTACTTCAGGTTTTGTTATATTAGCTCCTTCAAAACAAGGTTCTACATCATCACCTAAAATACATAATTTTGAAAATATTGCGTCATCTATGATTAAAAAATCAACACCAGTTTTACTATTGGTTGACCAATGTCCTTCTAAAGTTTTATCATCTAATTCCATAGATTGAGGTTTTCCTTTTTGAATAACATCTTTACATTCTTCAAATTGTTCTGTCCATAGATAACCAGTAGTCATTAAATATTCTCTTGTTTCTATATTTCCAAAATCATCTTTATCATCAAATTTTTGAAACCAAACTTTTGCATCTGGAGCAACGAATCCATAAGGTTTTGTTAAACATTCAAATTTAATACCTTCATCATCAATAATCATTCTTTGCCCATGATCTGCAAAGTCATCATTTTCTTTTTTATAGTAACCAACAATAGGTGCTCCTCTAAGAGTTTTTGCCATTTCTGTGGCAACTTCTTTAGATATATAGCTATGGTTACGATTTTCACCTATATAAAGTACTTTAATTTCACAACTTGACATAAGTGGATTTTTATCAAGAGGTTGCAAATTAATAAACTCAGGTGAATCAATTGTTGCTATAGATTGATGCATATCGCTTTTCTCCTTTATCTTACTATATAAATATTAATTTTTATAATATGTAATTATTATTTTTTGTCCTTTTAAGACATTGATTCTTGATTTTGTAATGTTTTTTCTGAAACAGGTTCTCCTTGAGATTCTTTTGAAGGTCTTCCTGTTTTTCCTGTTTCATTAGCTTTTTCAGTACCTATTCTTTTTAATGCATCTGCACTCATTGTATTAGAAGCCATAGGTGGAATAAATACATTAACTAAATCAAGTATATCATTTTCAAAAAATGCTGTTGCAAGAATAGAACTTTGAGTTTGTCCTAAAGCAATTTGTGGCAACATTTTTGAATATCCTATTTTTGTTTGTTCAGCATATAATTTTGCCATTTCTTTATAGTTATAGATTGTTGTAGGTAAAATATGAACTCTATAATAAACTTTTTTTGGAGTTTTATTATATCTTTTAATTATTTCATTTAAAAATGTTTCAAATTGAACTATTAAATTATATAATGCAGCTTCATCATTTAAAATAGATTTCTCTAAAGCAATATTTCCATCTGTATTAAATTGCATTTGAGAAACACCAGCTTCATTAAATACAGTTCTTTCAACAGTTGCTAAATCATCAACTGAATTTGTAGAACTTTTATCAGACATATCCGCAACATCAACATCTGCAAAAGTAGTTAAAACACTAACGCCTATTGCATCTTGTAACATACGAACAGCATTAATATGTAATTGTTGAGCTTCATCTACATCAAAAACTAAATCTCCATTTTTATCTATTGGCATTTTTTGAACTATTATTCTTAATAATCTTTGTGCCATCTTCTTTTTATTTAATTCTTGCGCATTTGCTAAATCAATAATTGCAGGAATTATAGACATAAACATTGGCGTATCTTCTCCATTAATATTAAATTTTACAGTGAATTCAGGATCTAATAAATACCATCCTGAAGTATCTCCTGGAAAATCTGCAACTAATTTACCTTCTTTGTATAAGGCATAGCCTTTTTTAAAATCTCTTGGAAAAAGATTTAATATTTTTAGTCTTTGCATAGGACTTTTGAATTTCTCATCAAAATATTTCATATTAAATTCTACTGCTGGTTTTCCATTTACCATATATCTAGATCTGCAATAATTTGCAGGTAGCTCTTGAATTAACATTTTATCTTCTTTTGGAATCATATATCCATAATAACAGCCATTTTTTATAACTTTAAGCGCGATATCTCCTAAACATCCTTTAACTTGAAAATTATCTAAATACAAAAGCACTTTATGAAAAGTTGCTAATGTTTTGCTTTCTGACATATTACTGCTATCACTAATATATGGAGTTACCATCCAATCAAATCTGTATAGATATGCCATATATCTACATAATCTAGAATAAATTCCGCTAGTTTTAAAAAAGAAGTTTGAAATTTCTCTCATTAATTTTTCATCACTATTAGCAATAGCTTTTAAAACCTCATCTTTTTTACCTAATTTGGAATTTGCTTTACTATAACAATTGGCATCTAAATTTAAAATAGCATCTTCTAGAAGTTTTAATCCGACTCTGATTTTTGAAAAATCAACATGCTCTCTAGATTTTACTTCTATATCTTTTACATTAGAATTTTCTACATTATTGATAGCCAAAGATAGACACCTCTTTCTTTCTCTTATAGTATATCATAATTTTTAAACTATGTCAAATTTTTAATAGCCACCCAAACTATAATAAGCATTCATAATATAATCATAATCAAGTTTTCCTTCATCCACATAAGGTATTGCTATTAATATAATATTATGTCTAGCACAATATTCTCTTTTTCTCATATCATTATATTGTTGTTTTCTTAGCCCAGATTTTCCTCCAAACTTAGATTTTGCTTCATAATGCTGTATTCCTTGATATTCTATTAAAAATTGTAACTCATTATTATCATCAAAGACAGCGAAGTCAAATCTAAGAGGGCGGCCGCTGCTGCTTATTAAATCTCTAAAACTATATTCTTCTTTAAAATTCATTCCAGCTTCATTTAAAATATCTTCTATTTTAATTTCACCGACGGCTAGCTCTCATTAGTTTTCCTCCTTTTTATATAATAAATATATAAATATCTTTTCATTATATTTAAAAAATTTTGTTATTTAATATTTTAAAGTTGACCAAAGTTTGAACTAAATAATGCTAATTTAGATAAATCTCTATTCTTTCTTTTTCTTTTATTATCTTCTTCTTGCTTAATGTAATACAATCCATATTCAAAAGCAGAAAATCTATCTTTAGGAATTTTCTTAGAAGATTGTTTTAAGATAATATTTATACCTTCATTCTCAGCAGTGAGATTCCATTTATTTTTACATTAGACGCAACTCTAATGCCATATTTTGTATATGCTTTAATTTTCATTAAAGATAAGACTATATCTTCATCCTTATTCTTCATAAGGAGTCCTCCATTTCGATTTAAAGGGTTTTCACCTACCGCTATACTTCGGCCCTACTCCTATTGAGATATCTCAATCTCCAAGGGATAGTCGTTGAACATTTTACTTATATAAGTAACTTTGCTGCGGATTGTCCAATCTTTTCCATTTTTACCAAAATTTTTTTTGGTAGAAAAAGCTCTAAGGAGTTTCCCGCAATTAAGAGGATTATTATTCATAAATATTACTATTTATGCTGCCAAATTTTCTAGCATTTGTTCTCTCAAACTAGTTGTGAGAATATATGGTCTAAGATATTCAGCTCTTTTATTTACATCCATATCTTGTCCTACTTTTGTTGACATTAATTTAGCTTTAGCTTGACTTTCATCTATTAAAAATTTTAATTTACCACTATACATTTGCGTTTGAACATATGCATGGGCTTCTGTGTTAATAGGAGCATTCGCTTTTATTAAAAACATTGCATTTTCTTCTACTCCTATACCTCTAATTTTTTTATATTGTTCCATAACCTCTTCAAAAGTTCCACCTGAAACGCCAAAAGGCATAAGTTCATCTCCAGTCTCTTTATCAATTTGTTGTTTAGTCATAAAATCAACAAATCCTGCGCCAACACCGTTAGCATCAATAACAACTTGCTTAGCTTTATACTTATAAAATAATTTTTTAACTTTTATAGCCTGTTCTTCAAAGTCTTCTGCTTGATAAGAAAAAGCATTAACTAGTGTTTTAATTGCCGCACCCTGTATTTGCGGAGACACTTTTATTACACATACTTCTGTTGTACATTTAAAACGTCCAATGTCAACGCCAAGAATATAATAAGCATTTTTGTTGCCTCTTGCAACATATTCATGCTCTGGTTGAGATATAATTCTACATTTATCAAATTTTTCTGAAGAAAAGAATGCATTATCCACATCTCCGCTCCATTTACTTCCATATTCTCTATCAAAAGAATCTTCGTTATAAGTACCAGATAATTTAAGTTCATCAACAAAGTCTTCTGCTAATAATCCTTCTGTTACTGGCGTAACCCATGTTCCACCCATTACCATAACCTCATCTGGCTCTAGGATAGAACGAATTAATAGTTCGATCAATTTTGCATAAGCGAATGAATTTTTCCAACCCGCTGTTGTAATATATACTTGACTTTTATTTACAACTTCCTTTCTATCCATACTACCATCTGGTAATTGTCTATCAATATTAGTTGTAGGAATAATGATTTCATTTAATGCGTCTTGTTCAATAAGAACACATTCTTCCATAAGTCCGTCCTGTTCTTCTTTGACCTCTAGAACTCTCTCTTGCCGCCAATATATCAATAGAAGAACCATTTTTAAAAATATATTTAACATCATTCTTAGATTTTTTTGAAACACCACGTTCCCAATTTATTTCATTATTTAAAGCAGGAATAAGTTTACATATTTCTTCAATCTTCGCGATTGTGATGCTCGCTGCTTGTTCTTTACCTCCGGTAGTAACGAATAATTTAGAATTAGGATATAAAATACATCTAATCATCAATACCATCATAGATAAGAATGATTTTGAATCTTCACATTCAGTTAGAATCGTAACTTCTAACCCGTTCTCTTATGAACTGCTTATAGTTTTCTATAAGAATAGACTATATCACGCCTGTAGTATTACAGGCTCCTCCATTTCGATTTAAGGGATTCTCACCCGCCGCATTTACTTCGGCCCTACTCCTATTGCCTCTATTTATTATTCCTCGGAGGCTATTTCAGGATAGTCGTTGAAGTTTTATTCTATATATTTAAAATGAAATCCGCCATGAGATTTATTCACACCTCTGCATACTTTAGAAATTGTACTACTATCTAAATTTAGTTCTCTTGCGGCTTCCGCAATAGAATTAAAGTATGCAATATGTTTATCTGTTAAAGTTAATTGTTCTATTCTTTTACAAGATGAATTAGTTTTTGTTTTATATAATGCTGCTTTAATATTATCACTTAATGTAATTAATCTTAAATTTTCTAATCTATTATCAGTTTTATTTGCATTTATATGATCTATAACAAATCCTTTAGGAATATTTTCAATATTATTAAAAATGCAATAAACTAATTTATGAATTAAAACATCTTTAACTTTACCTTGATTGCTTAATCTTACTTTATTATATCCACAAGTTAAAGAAGGCTTTAATAAAAGCATTGTTTCATCATTTCTAACTCGACCTAATGAAGACACTGAATAATGATAATTCTTTATTTTTTTCCATTTTTCATTAAGTAAATCTTGTTTATAATATTCTCTAATAGATACAGGTTTTATTAAATTATTTTTATGTGCATGTAAAGTATTATCTGAATAACTACTCCATTCTAAATTATCTATATTGTTGTTTAATTTATTTCCATCTATATGATTAATAATAGGTAAATTATCTGGATTTGGAATAAAATATTCTGCTACTAAACGATGTGCATAAAACATTTTTTTATTATTATTTTTTGATAATCTATAATATTTATATCCGTGTTCTCCGATACTACCTTTTAATATTTTGTTAGTAGTAATATTAAGTACGTCACCATTATCATAGATATAATAATTATAATAATTAATTTTTTTTCTCATAGTGGATTCTCCTTTTATATAAAATACTTACCTGCTTATTCCCTTGATTAAATAATTCTTCCCGTAAGGTTCTTCACAATTATTTAATTTTTAGGGTTCAAGCAATTAAAAGGATTTGTCCAGCTTCTTTATTATTAAAGCTTTGGCGCGAATTCACGCACGAGGAAATGTTGCATAGACATATCTATGTCTCATAACAACTCTTATGAATATTCTTTGATAAAAATAGAATTTAAAAGTGCTATTCGAACCTTTAATAGTGTCTATAAATAAATCTGGATATTCTCTATAAAAAGAAATCATAGTTCTTAAGTTATTTAATTGAGCATGTAATCTTTCTTCTGATAACCCTTGCTTTTTAGTTATGTCTTTTTGAGAAACCAATAAAATATCTTGCAAAGCCATTATTAATCACTCTCACTTCCATTTTGAATTTCCGCATCTTTATCTAATTGTTCTTCTGTTTGTTTAAAATATTCCATATAATCAGTATCATCTATTACTTCTTCTTTTCCTCTTTGTTTATTTATTTCTAAAGCTAGTCTACGTTTTTCCATTATTTCTCTTTTCTTTAAATAATCTTCAATTTGTTTAGCAAGAGCTTTATCTTCTGTAATCAAAGATTTAGTATAACCTTTTAAATCTTCAATAACTTTATCTACTTTATCTAAAGGAATAGATAAATCATATTTAGGTATCGCTCCACCATTTTTTTCACAATAGGCAACTAATTCACCAACAGAATCAACAAAATCTTCTTTTGATTCTTTATTTTGTGCGGCAGTAAATTTTGCACTTTTTCTTAAAGAATCAAACACTCTAGATAATTTTTGAAAACCGATCTACATCTCCTATATCAATTGCTTGATTCATTTTTAAATTTGTTTTACATATTAAAATTAATGTTCCAATAGTATCAGCGTCTTGAATATCAAAAGATTGAGTCATATCATTATACATTTTTTCTAATGTTACCCATTCATCTGGTTTATAAGTTCTTCCCCATTTCACAGATAAATAAACTCTATCTTCTTGTGTTAAATTTGCTTCCATATCTGGTAATTGATCTTCATCCATAAAGACACTACTATCTGCAAAAGGATTATCAGATTGTAAAAATGATTGTGTATTACCAATGTTAGAGATAGCATTTTTTATATTTTCTTTATTTTGTTGAACTGTTGGGACTAATGTTTTATATTGCGCGGCAGTTATTTCTCCATTTTCTAATTTTTCTTTCATAGATTGCTGATATTCCATTGCCGCAATCTCATCCTCTTCCATTTTTTCATTTCTTTCTTTTTGAAGTTGTTCTGAATCTGCATATCCATAGTTTTTAAATTGTTTTAATTTCATTTTAGATAAATATTTACCTAAAACAGAATTACTTTTTAAATTAGGATTTTTTGCAAATTCTTTATCTCTTATAGAATTCCATTCTGATGGCAAATATGGAACATCCATTTTTTCAAGTATCCAGAGATACGTTTCTGGATTAAAATTATCAATATGCATAGATAGACATTTTTTACATATTTCTGTTTTTTCTCCATTTTTATATGTAAAAAAATTTATATCTGTCATAGTTTTTTCACATTTTTGACAAAAAGGCATCTTTTTAAACTCCTTTCTTTTTATTTATTTTTAGAATTTCTACATTCTTTACAGATAGAATACCATCCATCTTTAGAGGTATTATTTTTAGAAAAGAATATATTATGTGCTAATTTAACTTCTCCGCATCTAGTGCATTTCTTCCATTGACCATATTCTTGAGTAGTATAATACCAAATTAAATAATCTCTTTTGGCTTGTTCTGCAATCATTTTAGGAATTTTATTTCTCCATAGTGAAGATATATATTCAATAGAATGACTGATGCCATAATCTCTTTCTAATAAAGCTTGAATTTCTACATTTTGTTTTCCATCTATTTTATATATTACTATATCATAATATAAAGGATATTTATTTTGTAAAGTTCTATCAACTAATTCATCTAAATCTTCCATCATATAATATCCATCATGTTCAAAATCTCCATAAGCTTCTTCTTTTAGTAAGGAATAATTACATAATAATGCGGAAATGTGTTTAGGATTAAAAAAAGATATTGACCCATTACTATGTGGTTCTCCATTAGAATCTATTGTAATTTTTTCACTTAAATCTGCTTTTATAATATTTTTTATTGCATTAGTACAATACATAGTTGGTTTATACTCACTTTTAATAGCGTATTGATCTTGACACATTTCTATTAATTGTTTTTTTAATAAAAATTTTTTCTTCCCTGTTGCAATTTTTTCTTGCTCTTTAATTAATTCTATTGCCGCCCTTAAATTTTTTAGAGGTTCTATTTCATCAATATCGTTTTGAGTAATTTCAACTTTAGGAGTCATGATTACATTTTTATCATTGGTAATGAGATTATATAAACCATCTTCTCCATTTTCAAATTTACTAACAAGACCTTGATAAGAAGTTTCTCTTTTATTAACAGTAATCATTCGATTATCTGTTAATATCATCTTTTCTTTTTTTTCTTCTTTATCCATTGCAAATATTATATAATCAGCTAATATTTCTATATATTTATTTGTTAATTGTTCTTTTGGAGTATTATTCATTAAATCTCTAACGAAAAGAATTCTATCTTCCGCCTTTTGTAATGAATAATCTAATTTTTTTATAGGTTTAATATCTTCATTAGCAATTTTTTCTTCTATTGCTTCAATATCATTATATTCATCTATATCATTTTCTAAATTTTCTTCTTCTATCATCATTAAATCTCCTTTCTCCTAAATATAGGAAATTTGTCCTTTTCTATAATTATTATAACATAATTTTTTTTTCGTGTCAATTTCGATTAATGTATTTTTATTGACTTTTTAAAATTTTTAATATATAATAATTATAACAAAAGGACAAAAGTGGAAAATAGTATTAAAGATAAAATATTTCCGCTTGATTTTTAAATAAAAAAATGATATAATATATATATATAAATAAATAAAGGAGGAATTATATATAAAATGATGGAACAAATATTTGGATGGATATTATTAGCAATAGTAATAATAGTTGCAATAGGATGGGGAGTTGGAATTTATTTCTATAATAAAATAGAAAAATCAATAGTAGAAGTAATGAAAGAACTTGATGAAGATAATGACTGTCCGCACAAAGATTTAAAAATTGATGTTGCCTGGAGAGAGAATGAAAATATAAAAGCAATAGTAGAATGTAAAGATTGTAATAAAAAAATAGAAAAAGAACTATTTAAGAAAGAAGATAAAAAATGAATAAAATAATAAATTGGTTTAATAACAAAAGTAAAAAAGAAAAATATTTATATTTGATAAGTTTTTATATAATATTATTTATATGTAGTTATTGCGGCGGCTGGTTTGCGTACGCAGTACTGGGTATAGGATCGTAAGGAGGGGTTTCCGCTGAAATTAATTAGACAATTAAAAGAATTAGATATGCCTATTGACGCAATATGGTATGCTAATATTTTGTATTATAGATTAAAAGAATTTGATGAAATGACAGATATTAAATATGGGATTTGTTGTGAATATTTAAGTAAATTAAAAAATATTATTATTATGAATGAAATTACTAATGATGTAATAAATAGAGAAATTAAAAAATTAGGAGAGGAGATTGAAAAGAGATATGCAAATAGTATCAAACACAAAGAACAAAAAATCATTTCGAGTAATAGATAAAATAACTAATCATGTATATAATTGTAAAAAATTTATATTAGATTTAGAAAATGAAAAAATTACTGATATATTTGTTGATGGGGACTGGTGGAGTTCTGATAGATTTGATTTTATTGATGGTGAAATTGAATTACTAGAAAAAATCAATTATTGGATTCGTAAATGTTGTAATAAAATTTATATTGATAAAAGAGAATATATAGATAAAATTTATATAGGTTATCCTAATATTATTATTGATAATGGAAATGATATTAGTTTTACAAAAGAAGAGATTCTAAATGCTATAGCTAATAAAATTTTAGAAAAAAGGTGTCCGTAATCAAATTTCAATTTACACATAGGTAATTTTAAAATAAAGCAAGCTAAAAAATCAGAAAATAAGTGATTTTAAAAAAAACTTTTATCGTTTATTGATTTTAAAAAAACTTTTTATCGTTTATTGATTTTAAAAAAACTTTTGGAGAGTGAATGATGGCAGGCAAGATAAATTTACACAATCAGTTGATGTAATCACAAAAGCCATCCCCCACTCTGACAATTTTCTAAAGGTATGTCAGTACATTTATAAAATTTTTTGACAGAAAGGTCTAAGGAGGGTGGCATTGTTTAATTTAAAAAATTTTTTTATGTGAAAAGTTAAAGCCCAAACAAACGAACATCTGTTTAATCTAATCAACGGAATGAACAAAAGAACATTTATTTAAATTGAACAAACTAAAGTTAAACAAAACTATTTTATTTTAAATTAAATTAAAATAAAACATTTAATTACTATTAAATAATTAAATACTTTTTAGTTGTTGCTTTTGTATCAGTTTCCGCAACCTAATCTAATTGATAATTAATAATCTATTAAAATTTGCCTCTTTACTAAAAATAAATAGAAGCCAATGAGTCTAGCTTAGTTTACATAACATCTTGACATAATCTATTGAAAGAATAACAATCCACTTTAGTTTACATAACATTGCAATGAAAAAGATACAAAAAATAATCAACTTTTTTATAAAAAGCTATTGACAACAGGTTCAAAAGATGTTATAATAATAGTGTAAGATAAGTTCATTATTGATAAGGAGTTGATTAGAATGAACAAACAAACTAAATTAGATTTTGAAGTAAAAGAGATTGTCATTGAATACAGAATGATATACAATTGTTTAATCAATAACATTTGTTGTGAAGTATTAAAGATAGATAATGAAAGTCAATACAATGAATTAACTGAAACATGTTTACTAATAACAACAGAAAAGAAAATGAAAGAAATCATGTACGATAGATTTAAAGAATTAGCAAGAAAAGAACAAGACAAGATAGTCAAACTAAAGTTTAAAAAATTCAATTAGATAGAAAAGCGAAATGCTTTTCTATTATTTTTGATGAAAGCTTTTTATTAAATAATGGACAAGAGCAATAACAATGCAATGAAATGCGGCAATGCTTTTGCCTCTTTAGTTGACATAATAAATTAATGACTCAAATGAACATTTGTTTGTTTAGTTTAATCCAATTTAGTTTACATAACATTGTAATGAAAGTTTAATAATTATTTTAGTTAAAACTATTGACATTGACTTAACTAAAGTGTATAATTAAAGTATAGATAAGAGATAAAAGGAGAGTGATTTATCTATGTTTAAATGTTTATTAAAGAATTTATTCTTATTAGTAATAATGTTTATTGCTTTTGTAGTTTTAGGGAATTTGTTCGCAATGTTTGTCAACTTTGCTATGGTTCATCGTTGGGTTATTGCTGTTGTTGGTGTAATAGTTATTGCTTTAATAATGTTTATTGCAACTTATCAATGTGATTAAATATTAAAATAAGAAAAAGAGTTGACAAAGTATGAAAAAAAGAATATCTGTAATCAGTATAATAATTATAGTGTTAGTAGTAGCTTTAATTAGCTCATTGCTAACTTTAATAATTACAATTAAATAATTAAAATGATAGAAACAAGTCAACAAAGTTGTTTGTTGATTATTGAAAATTAAACTTATTACTATGAAAAATAAAAAGGGGGCACCCCCATTTTTAAAGTGGGGACGCCCCTATTAAATACTAATCGAACGCCTACGCAAACATGCGTTTGACTCCGAAACGCAGGTTTACATAATAAGTTGACATAATTTTCAAAAGATTTTTATTTTTTTTCTGGCTAAGCTTATTCCTAAAAGTCCAACTTAGTTTACATAATTCTGTAACAGAAATTTAATAAAAAAACTATTGACTTTTACACATTTAGGGTGTATAATAATATTATAAATAAGGAGAGTGATAAAAAATGGATAAAATTAAAATTTACTTTATAGCTGTTGAAATTAAAGGACAAACAAAATATTTAAAAATGTTTTTTACTGATAAAGAAATGGCACAACACAAGGCTAATATAATGGAAAATATATACAATACAGAATTTTGGGTTGAAGTAAAAGAGTACACAGAACAAGAGCTTGAAACGTTATCAATGTTATTAGAGAGAGCTTAACTTAATTGTTGAGCCTCTTTAAAAAATAAAAGGGGGATTGAAAAATGAAAAAAATATTTTTAGATTTAGATGGAACGTTGGCAAAATTTAATGTTAAGAATGCATTAAAAAGATTCGACAATGAAAAAGGTTTTTTTGCAAAACTTGGAGCTTATAAGAATATTGAAAAAATAAATGAATTAGCAAAAAATGGAAATGTTTACATAATAAGCGCAAGTCCAAACTTACAAGCTGATTTTGATAAAATGCTATGGATAAAAAAATATCTTGACAATGTACCATTAGATAATATAATACTTTGCAGACTTGGAGAAAATAAAGCAAAAGTAATTGAAAGTAAATGTAACATTAATATTGATAATACTTGTTATTTGTTAGACGATTATACAAAAAATCTTATAGAATGGGAACAACAAGGCGGAAAAGGCATCAAAAGACTAACAAAAGTTAGTGATAACAGTAGAAAACTTTGGAAAGGTTTAGAGCTTAAAGATTTATGTAAACTTGCGGAAGTAGTTGGTTATGGAATATAATCTATGGATAAAAAATTTTTTAGTAAATGAGAAGAAGTAAGGCGAAAGCCTTTTTTCTTTAGTCCAGCTTAGTTTACATAACATCTTAACATAAAATAGGTGAACGGGCGTTTGAGCCCGAAATGGTATTATGTAAACTATTTATGTAAACAAAAATCAAAATCGTTTAGGTTGACATAATCTAGGTCATTCCTAAAAGTCGGTTACTGCCGCACTTTACATAATAATGTAACAAAAATTTAATCAAAAAAAGCAACTTTTTTTCAAAAAAGTATTGAAATGTAGTGAAAAGTATGGTATAATTAATATATAAGATAAGGAAAGGGGTTGTCTAGAATGAAGATAACAAATGGTTTAAAAGTCAATATAATACTTTTTATAATACTTTTGATTATTCCAAATACTTTTGATTGCATATCTAATAGCTTTGATTTTTTTGGAGATATACAAGCGCACACAGAAGAACAACAAGTTTGTAATGAGTTAGAAAAAAATTTATATATAGATATAAACACAGATTTAAGAATACCTAGTAATTTGAATGCTATTGAGTATGATACAATGTTGCAAGGTACAAATTTATATGGTTTGGGTGAAGCATTGGAACAAGCTGAAAAAAATTATAATGTAAATGGTTTGTACTTAATGGGATTAGCTTGTTTAGAGAGTGGATACGGCTCAAGTGGTTATGCAATAAACAGAAATAATCTTGTGGGGTGGGGTGCTTATGATAATGACCCTGACAATGCAAGTTATTTTGAAAGTAAAAATGATTGTATTTTATTTGTAGCACAAAAACTACAACAAAATTACTTAACAGAAAATGGAGCATATTTTGAAGGATACAATGCAAAAAGTATTGACATTCACTATTGCACAGATAAGTTACACGCTAACAAAATTATAAATATTATAAATAATCTAAAAATAAAATTAAATTAGTAAAGGGGTTTTGAAAATGGAAAATAAAAAAAGAAATAGTTTAATAAAAAAAGAAGATATAAAAAGACAAGAAAGAAAACAAAAAGCTAAAAAAATATTAGCTAAAATAATAAAAATAATTAAAATAATAATTTTCATAATAACTTTAATGTTATGTTATTTAATAGCTGATAAATTTATTAATTGGATAATGACTTTTGATATAAATACATTAAAAAGAATTGTAAATATAATACTTGTATTAATTTCTTGTAGATTTTATTTTAAGAAAAACTAGCAAAAAGCTAGTTTTTTTTAGTCCAGTTTTAATTTATTATATAAACTGATTATGGAAACCGTCCACAGGGGCTTTGCCGAAAAATTTTTATGTAAACTAAAATTCAAAACAAGAGCAAAACGAACATTTGTTCTTTTTCTAAAAGTCAACATAATTCTGTAACAGAAATTTAATATAAAAACTATTGACTTTTGCTTTTTTAAGGTGTATAATATTTATATAAGATAAAGAAAGGGGGATTGCACAATGCAATTACAAGTTACACTAATTGACAAAACTAATAAGTATAAGCCTTTAAGTACATTGGTAGATATACCAAATATAAAAGAATATAACGAAAATAAAACAAAGTATTTACAGAGCGCTATACAAAAGATTTGTTGTAAAATGAGAATAAGCGTAAATACATTTAAACAAGATTATGACATAAAAGTAAGAATATATGACAAAGAAAAAATTGAAAGAGAAAAAAAAATAAAAGCTCTAATGTATCAAGCTTGTAAAAATAACAAAAAAGATTAAAAAATATCAAATAAGGGGTTGACAACCTAACCCCTTTATGATATAATTAAAGAGTAATAAGGAGATAGATATTTATGAAAATAGACAAGAGAAAAAAATACATAATAGTATTAGATGTTGAAACAACTAATAATCAAATTGAAAATAAAAAAGCACCAAACGATGGACTAGTATATGATATAGGGTTTGTGGTAACAGATAAAAAAGGACATATATATGCTAAAAGAAGCTTTGCTATAAAGGATATTATTATGGACAAGGAATTAATGAACACAGCATATTACAAACAAAAATTACCTATATACTGGGATAGATTAGAAAAAAAGCAAATGGAATTAGTTACTATATGGCAAGCAAGACAAAGAATTGCAAAAGCTATTGAATATTTTAATATAACTGAAATATATGCTTATAATGCAAATTTTGACAATACTACATTAAACAACACTGTCAGATATTTGAGTGGTAGCGGTTGCCGCTGGTTCTTTCCTTATGGAACAGAAATTTGTGATATATGGCACATAGCCTGTCAAACATTAGGACTACAAAAGACTTTCCAATGGGAAAATGAAAGAAACGATAAAGGTAATTTGACAACAAGTGCGGAAAGAATGTTCTCATATTTATCACAAGATATGGAGTTTGAAGAAGAACACACAGGACTTGCGGATGCACTTATTGAAACACAAATTTTAGCAAGATGTTTTAAATCACACAAGAGTATTGACAAAAAAATAAATAGAGCTTGTTGGAGAATTTGTCAAAGGGTTGTTGAATAACAACCTTTTTAGTTTGGCGGCAAACGAACATCTGTTCTCCAGAACGGGCGTTTGAGCCCGCTCCACAGGTTTACATAATAAGTTAACATTTTTCATTATGAAAAAAAGATTCAGGAGCGAACAGATGTTCTCCCAAAACTCGCTTTTAAAAAAATAGTGCGAGAGCTCGCACTTTCTTCTAATCCTCGGTAGTTTACATAACATCTTGACATAATACCCGAAATCGAGGGCTTTGCCCGAGAAAATTTTATGTAAACCTGTTATGTAAACTAATTTTGCGAAATGTGTTATGTAAACTTCGCTTAAAGTTCCCATAATCGATAGTCGCCGCAACATAATTCTGTAACAGAAATTTAATATTTATTTTTGCATTTTCTATTGATTTTTAATTATAAAAATGATATAATATAAATGTAAAAAGGAAGTGAGAAAAATATGAAATTAATTTACATAATATTGGGAGTTTACATAATGTTTTTGACTTTTGCTTTAATAATACCACATAAAAAAATATCAAAAGATTTAAAAAAACTATTGACAAATAAAAGTTTATAGTGTATAATAATAATGTAAATAATCCAAAAGACTTTAACAACTAGTCTATAAAATAAGTTGTAAAAAATTTAAAAAAGTATTGACAAATAAAAACAAATATGATATAATAATAGTGTAATAAGAAAAGAGTTCACAAGGACATATCTCTAAAAGTTCTTTGCAATTGAGTTATGCTTCTCATATAAAAAGCACTATATAAATATTTTAGGGGGTAATTTTTATGGAAAAATCAAAAATCACAAAAGTTCAAAAAATGGAAATGGGTATCGAAATTGTAAAGGCATCAGATAGCCCAAATAAAGAAATTGTTTTAGAATGCTTAGAACACGAAATTGAATTACTAAAGAAAAAAAGTTCAAAAGGTGGAGCAACTAAAGAAATGCAAGAAATAAATGAACAATTAAAACAAATTGTTTATAATGAGCTTGTTAGAGTAGGCGAGCCTATTACAGCAACAGACTTATTAAATGGTTGTCAAGAGCTACAAGACTTCACTTATATGGAAAAAGGAGAAGAAAAAATTGTAACAAATCAAAAAGTTAGCTCATTACTTAAAAAGCTAATTGATGAAGACAAGATTGTTACAAAAGAAACAATTAAAAAGAAAACTTATTTCTCATTAGTAGAAGATTAGCAAATGGTGGGGCAACCCACCAAGCTATTATATATTAGGGGGTATTTATGGAACAAGAATTTAATGTATATATTACTGAAACATTAAGCAAAAAGACAATAATAAAAGCTAATAGTATTGAGGAAGCCTATGATATAGCTGACGATATGTATAGACACCAACAAATTGTATTAACATCTGACGACTTTGTAGAACATGAAATTGAAGTAGAAGAAAAATAAATTTAATGAAAATGTTACAGAAATGTAACATTTTTTTTAACATAATTAGTTTACATAAAAATGTAACAATAGGTTGACATAATATGCGGCAACAGGTTTACATAATCAGATTACATAAGTGGTTAACATAATTTGGCGGCGCGACAACAATCGACCGGCGCCGCCTTTTATGTAAACTTATTATGTCAACTTTTTTTGTTACAAAATTATTACATTTGTGTTACATTTATATTTCACAAAACTAACATTTATATTACATTTTCCTTTCATTTTTGTTACAATATTATGGTAACTTAGGTTTACATAATTCTCACTGACGGGCGACCCAGCCCGCGTTTTATGTAAACTAATTATGTTAACTAAAATTTTATTGAATTGCCCAGTTTACATAATATTTTTTTAATTCCCATAACTTGCTGGAAGTTTACATAATAATGTAATGTAAATTTAATGTATTTTTTTATATAATAACTATTGACTTTTACTTGTTTTTATAGTATAATTATAAATGTAAAAAGGTGGTGATTAAATATGAAAAAAACACTGATTAAAGTATTACAATTTTTATGTCAACTATTATTAGTTGCTGTTGTTATGTTAATACCTATTATATTAGTTAACATAATTGTTGAAGTTCTAGCACATATATTGACAATGGAAGTTATTTTGTATATGTTAGTAACTTTTATAATTATTTTACTATTTTATATAAAAAGTCTTGACAATAGACAATAAATAGTGTATAATTATATATGTAAGTAAGTTATGCTTTATCTTTAAAAGCAAATAGGGGGTATTTTTATGAATAAAGAAAAAACAACACAAAAAGATTATTTTAAAATGGTACTAAATGTTATTACAAAAAGCGACTGTGATAATAAGGACGAATTAGTGGACTTTATATTGCATAGAATAGAATTATTAGACAGAAAGACAAGTAAAGTATCAAGTGCAATGGCGCAAGTCAACAATGAATTAACTGAAATGGTATTACATGAATTGGAATATTACACAGATGGAGTTACAGCTACCGACTTATTAAATAATAGCGAGATGTTAAGCAAATACACATATACAGAAAAAGGAGAAGAAAAAACTATCACAAATCAAAAACTAGCATCTATATTAAAAAAATTAGTAGATACTAATATTGTAAATAAAGAAATAATCAAGAAAAAATCATATTTTAAACTAGCTAATAATGGATAAGCTAAGGCGTGCAAACGCCTTGCTTATATCTAAAAAATGGGAGGAATTGATAAAAATGCGAAAAAATGAAGATATTAAAAACTTAACACAAGATAAAAAAAGAATAACTCAAATACTTTACATAATACAATATGGTAATACAAATCAATATAAAATAGGTATCACAAAAAATCTAAATAAAAGAATTAGTGAATTGCAAGTCGGTTCACCTTATGAGTTAAGACTTGTTAAAATATGGACACATACAAGGCGTGAAAAAATAGAAGAGTATGAGCGTGTTATCCATAGATATCTGATTAAAGAAGGATATCAAATAAGAAAAGATAGCGAGTGGTTTAGATTATGTAAACCTATCTTAAAATTGTTACTTGCTCCGAATACCATACAAGAGCAAAACAAAATTATCGAATTTATACACAAAGACTTGCAATAATGCAAGTCTTATGATATAATATTATTATGAGGTGATAAAGTATGTTATATAAAATAAATGAAAAAAAGTCAATAAATATTCCTGATGAAGAAATAGAAAAAAGTATGAAGATACTAGAATTGACCAAAGAAGAGGCTATCCAAATGTGGCTAGATGACAACGATTATACTACTAATGAAGTTGTGGAAACACTAACTAAAAAAGCTAAAGAAAACAAAAGCGCATTAGTAGGTGCAAGGGCTAATGTAGAAAATAAAAAAACTGAACGACCTAAAAAAGATAATCCCGTTAAAAAGGAAATAATAAACTTATTAAAAAATGCACTAAAAGATTATAAAAACTTACAAATAAATAATATAAAAGTTGAGAATGACACAAAAATTATAATTTTTTCAATAGATAATAGAGAATTTAAACTTGACTTGATAGAAAAAAGAATAAAAAAGTAGTTGTATAAACTACTTTTTTTATTTTTTATTTAAGTTTACATAAAAAATTGATATAAAAGTGCGGAAATGTTATTAATTTTAGTAAAAAATTATGTAAACTAATTATGTTAACCGTACTCACTTGACTGACCCCTTGACAGGTTTACATAATAACTTGACATAAAAAATTTACATAATCTGTTGACATAATGCGGCAGGTCAATTCCCAAAATCGGGGTACAGCTTTATCTCGGGTCATAGGCGGGCGGCTCATGACCGTATCGACCGACTCCCGCACCATATGGCATAATCTCGTGGAAAAAGTTGATATCGCCTTCTATCTTCCTATTCCCAAAACTCGCATATGGCCTCTTTACCTAGTTGTTTTATCTTTGCCCTAGGTTATTGCCGCAGAAACGAGAATTTTTTAGCTTTTTACTATATCACGCACAAATATTCATTTTTGAATATATTTTATGTAATTTTTAGATATTCTGCAATAAATTTTAGCATCATTCTAAACTTCTCTCTTTTTAAAGAGGCACTCATTTTTTACAAGAGTGATAATAGTATGCGGAGGTACAGGTCACGCCTCTTTATCTAGGCTATATTACTATATCTATTATGCAATATGGGATCGCGGTCCATATGCTTTGCCTCTTTAATATAAGATGGATCGCGGTCTCTTCTCCTTACCTATAATGGACCGCGGTCCTGCTTCAATAGCTAAATATATATAGATATAAACATTGGTTATATTTCTTATACGCGATATATATTACTTAATCGAGATTCACGCAAGAGTAAGAAGAATAAAGAGGCATAACTTGACAAATATAAAATATGCGGCTGTCAATTAGTGTTGCGTTACTTGACATACTGAAAAAAAAAATAATATTATCAAATTTATTGTTTACTTGACAATATAAAAATATGCGGTTGTCAAATATAATAAAAGATCGCGGTATAGCCTATATATCGGAACCTCCGCATCTTTTCTTATACTATTGTTAATATATATAAGCATTGTTCGAGCAAGCTCTCTCAATATAACAAGAGATAAAGATACAAAGTGCGGCAGTCATTGGTTAAGTATCCTTAACCTATTGCCTCTTTAAAGTGCGTTTTTTAAAAGAGTGTGCCTTAAAAAATATGATGTAATTACATTGAAAATTAAGCAGTATACATAAAAAATATATGCGAGACGATTGTTTATATGTTTATAATATATTTCTTTAAAAAATTCTTTCTAAATTAATAATTGTGCGAGAATGGGGATATGAAGATAGATCGCAATATATGATGCTAAAGAGGCATCGCCGCATTTTTATATACTTTTGGACAAGCCTCTTAAATGTTAGCTTTTTAAAATTTAAGACAATATAGAGAAAAAACAAAACAAAGAAGGGTTAGGTTTATATTACTTTATTCTATTATTATTTATATTATACTTATATATAATAAATATATATAAGTTCTTTTTTTATATATACTTTATAATAAATTATATATATACATATATATAAATAAATCGTCTTTAAGCCTTCACGAACGGG
>OBLI01000257.1_pt1 | contig 57855 bp, 63 predicted proteins | sample 1519701 | NCBI WGS metagenome assembly OBLI01 (sample SAMEA3663005, study PRJEB22513) | pig gut metagenome | biome: pig gut; feature: pig-associated habitat; material: faeces | place: France | collected 2012
ATCGGGATTTAGCGCAGTTGGTAGCGCACGTCGTTCGGGACGATGAGGTCGCTGGTTCGAGTCCAGTAATCCCGACGAAATATCAGTTAACTAACTGATAATAAGTCACAAAATACCGCACGTCTACATTTTAGTCGGTGAAAAGTCGGTAAATATTAAAAAATGATATGATTTAGGCCATAGCTTTACAAAAAATTAAAGATATGGTTAAAAAAAATTATGCCTTCGGTTTACCTGGTGATGATATTCATCAGATTATTCAGTGGAAGTACCCTGTCTTCCACCAGAAAAGTGAATGTTATATCTCTTTCGTCTGCTTTGACCCAGCTCAGGGAAAAATGCGAGCAAAGAAGATTATGCTTGACCACATTAAGGGCAAGCGTAAGCAGCGAGACTACGCTGATCAGCTTATTAATCGCATCGTCCAGAAATTGATGAACGGATGGAATCCATGGATAGAAGTGTCCCAACCTCTCGAATATACTCTATTCGATGATGTCCTGGAGCGTTACAAGAGATATCTCGAGAAGCTCTGCAATGATCATAACCTGCGTAAAGAGTCTTTCATTGATTATTCTAGTAGAGTTCGCATCCTAGAGAGATGGAAGAAGGAGAAGAATATCCAGCTCACTTTTGCTTATCAGTTCGATAGACATATCATTTCTGAGTTCCTGGACTATATATTCCTCGATCGTAATAATACCATTACAACTCGTAATAATTATCTTGGCTGGTTGAGATCCTTCACATCTTATCTCCTTGAGAGAGGCTATATCTCTCAGAACCCAATGGGTGGATTCAGCAGAATCAAAAACCGTCAAAAGAAGGGCCGTGATGTTATACCAGACCACGTCATGCAGCAAATTCGTGATTATCTCATGCTGAATAACAAGCATTTTCTGCTTGCTTGCGAGATACTACACTATCTATTTGTTCGCCCGCGTGAGCTGTCATATCTCAAAATAGGTGATTTTCATCTTCAATCACATACGCTTACCCTATATGGTGATCATACTAAGAATGGCAATGATGCTGTCATAACTCTGCCTAACCATGTCATCAAGCTGATGATTGACCTCAATGTCTTCTCCTATCCAAGCCAATATTATCTGTTTTCAGATAATTTCTGCCCTGGTGAGACTCGTAAGAGTGAGAAGAGTTTCAGAGACTATTGGGGAAGGAACTTGCGCAGGGCGCTCGGATTCTCTGAGCGCTACAAGTTCTACAGTCTGAAGGATACAGGCATCACCAACATGCTGAAGGCGAATGCTGATATACTGTCTGTCAGAGACCAGGCACGGCACTCCTCTATACTCATAACGGACATCTACACTCCTAAGGATATCAAGGCTGCTAATGAGTACATCATGAATTATAAGGGAATCCTATAATATAATATAATAAGGTGGAGAGCTAACTGCTCCCCACCTTATTATATATATTATGATAGCATATAAAAATATCCCGTGTAAACTGGCTCGATGGCATCGTCCTTGACTTCCATCTCTATCTTCTCGCACACAAATTTCTTGTTGCGGATGATGTATATCTTGGAAGGGTCCGGTATGACATCTGACTTAAACTTGGCCTCCATGCAGTTTTTATTGTCTATTCTGAGACCATTATCATGTAAGCAGCCCAGAGTAACAACATCATTAGTAGATTTCGTACAAATCGACAGAGAGTAAGGATACTTTTCTTTAAATGTTCCACCTCCGTTCCCACCAAACCCTCCTTCGGTACTACCACAATATTCTTTATTTATTCGGTAGTCGGTTTTGAATTTTGGCCACCTAGACTTCTCTCTAACCCAACTAAATTTGTTGTCATTTTGTACTTCTCCTGGAATAATGAAGAATATATTCATGCATTCCTGATCATCTTCGGATTTGTCGAGTGTTGACTCATCTTCTATCGCATCCTGCACGGATGTGTAGCTATATCCGTCATCATCAACATCGCACTCCTTGGAATCCGGCTCCTTATCATTAGGTATTGAAAGAAGGCATCGCTTCTCGTAGTAATTATCTTCGCCTATGATTGCTGTTTTGAAATTGATATCTTCTACAACTTGTGCTGCAGGAGATATGTTCAGATCGACATAATCATCAGAAGAACTGTCCCTGATTAATGGTGACCAAACGCCTGCCAGCTGCCATGTTTTCGAATCGCCCTCATTCTCTACATATATGTAGTAGCTACCATTACACTCAATGATGGTCTGTCTTTTTTGTTTTTCAGACCATGACTGTGTTGTCCCTTGGAACTGATTTTGCGGTTCCCAGATACCTGTACTATGGACTATTTCAAAATTCTCGAAGACTTTTTTTGAGATAACTTCATAGTTATCTCTGTTTGCAGAATCACCCAGATTATACTCCAGATTTGCTGTAGATGACGTGGAGAAGGATCCGTCTTCGTCGTAGTCCGTTGTGTATTCGTCCAGAGGCTCAATCGCTACGGAATCTGCGTTTGTCAGCTCTGATTTTTTGATAACAGAACAAGTTTTTTGGATATCATCAAAAACAATGGTGGCATTGAAAAGCTTTCGAAATTCCTCTATAAAAGTATAGCTAGACCAATGAGGAAGTGCCCTTCGCAGTTCACGAGTCTTGTAGGCCGATGCGATATACAGGAGGTTCCACGGCTTGCAGTTGAAGTCGTTGCGCTTGAGAGTATATCCCTCGTATTCTACTACCTTACGGAAGATATACATCAGGTTGGGCTGAACCGCTGGGTTTACGATAAATGGTGCATTGTAGCCAATAAATACTTTCGTTTTATCTACTCCGACAAAATTGGCAATCATATCATTTGTTTCGTCCCGTACAGGAACAAAACACCATTTACCCTCTACTCCCAGGAACTTCGATTTATCATCATCCAATCTATAGATGTCCTTAATCTTCTGATGACCTTTCCATCCCTGAGACCAGCCCTTATCAACTGTATAACCAGGCTTGTCAGCGATGCCCAGGTTTATCTCATCTATGTAGTGCTTGGTCATCTTGTCATTGAACTTGATTCTGGACTTACCGCCAACAATCTGCAGCTTGACCTCCTGCTGGTTCACTGAGAGGATGGTACCAACACCGCTCATGATGATTCTGCTATCTACATAAAGCTTGCAATCATCGAACTTGGCGATGTTTTTCTTGACTTCCATTCGGGAAACATTGGAAAAGATTTCCCGGTTGGCCAGGATATTCATCGGGAATGTGATATCGTAGGTGTACTCACCATCATCGGTGACATACTGATTAGCGTATGTCACCTTGATGGATGATGTGGATATAGGATAGGCTCTATGGCCATTGATAATGCATGTAATCATAAGCTACTTGTTATCTAGCATTCTGTGATACTCCTTTAGGCGTCTATCTATGCCATCTCTACCAGCAATAGATACATCTGCCTTAATACCATTTTCAATTGTCTTGTTGAGTCTGCTGACTGCAAAATTGACTCCATCGAGAGACTGGCGTACCTCGGCATTGTCATTGCTGACGTTGACGATAGGAGCAACGACAGCAGCGCTGGCTCCTGCTCCCAGTGCCCTGCTGATATCATCAGCAGTCAGAGAGCCTACGGTGTTGGCGCGCTGCGCTCTATCTATGAGGTCGAATGCAGGTCTGATAGATGAGTTGCTGACCGCTCTATGGTTAGCAACGAACTCACCTTCGTGAACCACTCCAGCCTCCTTTCGGTAGCGGTTGCCACCGGTGTAACCACCATCGTAGTAACCTGCTGCCTCTGCCTGGTGCTGCTTCTTGATTGTTGCAATCTGCATCATACCTGCAGCTGTTGCTAGCCCTGCAGCAATTGGCGCCATTATCCAGCCGGTGCCAGGTATGGCTGCAGCAGAAGAGTATGCGTTGATGGCAGCCATGGCAGTTGATGCGATTGCCTGGGCAATCTCAATCTTCATCGCTTTCTTGTTAGCCTTCGACTTGGCTGCAGCCAGTTCCTTGTCACGCTTCTCTTCAAGCTTTTTCTTCTTCTTCGAGTTATTGCCTGCTGCTGCAATCTGCTTCTCGTAGTTCTTGGAGATTTTCGCCTGCTCTAGGTCTGAGCAAGCCTGTGCATAGGCTGATGCTGCAGAGAGAATGTTGTTGATGCCGTTGTATGCGGCAGATGTCTGCTGCACCATATTGTCGAGGAAGTCGGCTGTCACCTGCGCTTTCGCCTGCATATATGCAGCATGGTTCTGCTTGTCGTTGCCATACAACTCCTTCAGCTTTTCCATCGTGTTCTGGTAGTTGGCTATTTGAGATGTGAAGTAGCCTCCGAAGCTGGCATTTGCAGGGCTCTGTGCATCTCCTGCTTCAGCTTTAGCCTGATTGACCATACGGTTTGAGACTCTATCCACCTTCAGCTGGGTAGAGCCTGCTCCATGGTCTTCAGCTTCGAGCTGTGCCTTGCGGTCTGCATACTGCTCGATGAGTTCAAGCTTCATCTGCTGATATTCCTCCTCCTTGATGAGCCCCTTCTTGTATATGTTCTCGAGGCCATTAAGATACATCTGCTTCTCTGCTTCGATATCCTGCTTGCCGAACTGCTGGCGAAGTTCTCGCAGCTGGTTCTGGTATGCCTCCTGCATCTGCAACTGATGATCGAGCGCTGCCTGCTCCATCTCAGCCTTCAGATCTAGCCACTCCTCGCTGCCCTTATTGTAGAGTGCGAGGCGCTTTTGCATAGCATCGACATCATTCTGATAGATGGCTTCATCGAGAGCGATGTCATTCTGATAGATATCAGATTTCACATCGTTGTACTGAGATTTGATGTTCGCCTGCTTGATCAGGCGTTCGCGCTCAATGGTCTGCTCATTCATCTTCAGGATGGCATCATCATGCTGCTTGGTAGCGCTCACCTGGTTATCAAGCAGCTGCTTGTACTCATTGCTCTCCTCACCATAGAGCTGCTTCAGCTTCTCGAAGCCTCTCAACTGTATATTCTGACGATCATCAACGAATTGCTGGTATGTCTTGGTACCCTCCGCATAAGCTTTGGCATTCTCAGCCAGAAGCTGATTGGTTTCAGCCTTGATGGAATCAGCAGCCTGCTTCTGCTTGCGTTTGGCTTCTGCCTCACGCTTGCGAGCTTCAGCTTCAGCTTTTTTCTCTGCCTTCTCGCGAGCCTTGCGCTCCTTTTCTGTCTCTCCACTGGAACCACCACCACCCTTATTCTTGTTGTTATCGATGACCTTCTGCACCTCCTGGCTCTGGATATCATTGCCATATACCTTGGTGATGGTTGATAAAATCTTATTTTTCTCTTCCAGTTTAGATTTGATATCATCAAGTTCTGATTTTAGGTGGCTGGTGGCATCTATACGAGTATTGCCTGTTGCTCCCCAGCTTGTTGTGTATGACATGCCAAAACCAGCTTTCTTTGCATCATTATATCTCTCCTGCACCTTTTGCTTCTTCAGCTCCAGATCTACCTTGTCTTCAGATAGCTTTTGGATTCGCTTTTTCGCTCCCTGCACTTCGTAGAGATGAGCGAGTGATGCGATGTATTGATCGAGTGCCTGCTTATTCTCTATATACTTACCGGTTGTCTTGTCGATAGTGGCATTGTAGTTAGGTACGATACGGTTCAGCTCGCTGATTGCTGCATATCGCTCATTGAGCGACCTAGTTTCATCCATGGCTGCCTTGCGAAGGTTCTCGAGTTTGGTCTTCTCCTCAACAATCTCCTTCTGTGCCTCCTCTCTGATGTCATTGAGTTCTTTGGAGATTTTCGCAGCAGTATCAGATTGACGGTTGAGGTCTATCAGGACCGCAACCAATGCTGTAACTGCAGCAGCTACAGCCATATATGGATGAGCAACCAAAACTGTCCACAGCTTCTTGGAGCCTGCGATCACAACATTATTCCAGAATGCAATCGCCTTCAGCTTGATGACGTGTGCAGATTCTGCAACAGTCAGTGCGATGATAGCTGCCGTGAGGGCAAGAATCGTAGTACGATACTTGATGACGAAGTCAACGACCTCTGAGAGTATACGAACAGTAATGCTTGCCGTTGACAGGCAGAGGCGAGCAGCTGGGTATAGCTTCTCACCGAGTGATATTGACAGATCCAGGAACTTCTTGCCAGCCTTGTCTAGCTGCGCCTGTACACTCTCGTTCTGCGTGTTGAACTCGTTGATGACGGATGTACCCTCCTCGTATGCATCGCTGGCCAACTGCTGAGCAGTCTTGACATCATCGAGCTTATCAGCGAGGACGGTGAGAACACCGGTCGCTCTGGAACCATCCATCTTCATTTCCTCGAACATCGGTGCAAGGTCGGCAAAACCGCCCTTGGCTCGCATGGCTGCCAGGAACTGGAGAAGTGCTCCGTTGGCATCCTCCTTCAGGGTCTTGGCGAAGTCCTTGACATTGAGTCCTGCAATCTTTGCAAACTTTGCGGAGTCCTGGAACATTTTAGCAAGGAGATTCTGTACTGCAGTAGCAGCCGTCTCATCCTGCTGCATATTCTGGTCGAGGACAGATGCGAGACCCATAATCTGCGCTTGCGTGAATCCTGCCTGCTTGCCAACTCCTGCAACTCTTGCAGTAAAGTCAACGAGATAGCCAGCTGAAGCTGATGAATTCTGCGCTAATTCGTTGACTGCAGAACCTGTTGCCAACATGGCGCCTCGCAAGCCCTTTGTCTTGTCCTCACCGAACATCTGCGCCAACTTACCTATCTGTGACACAGCCTTGTCTCCAAGGTCATCACCGAGTGCGACATTGATTTTATCGGCACCATCAACAAATTCTTCGATGGCAGCTGTTGACGTAATGCCCAATCGACCGGCATCCTCTGCCAGCTGGTTGAGTTTCTGACGAGGAGTTCGGGTGTCCATCTTCTTGAAATCCTCATTCATTCGCTCCACCTCGTCAGCAGCCTGACCTGTATATTTGCGGACGTTGGTCATCTCATCGTCCATCTTAGCATATTCCTCTACGCATTTCTTGACGGTGAAGGTGATGCCGGACATAGCAGCGATGGCGCTGATGGCGAGGACCTGCATGCGGTTGAAGGTATCCGCAGTTCGCTTGATCCAGGACTCCTGGGCTACGCCCTCTGCTCTCACAGCCTGCAGCTCTGCTTTCAGCTGCTTCGCCTGCAGCTGCATCTGCTTGAACTTCTCGGTACCGCGGTCCATGCCAGCCATTTGTTGATTGATGGCCTTGATGGAGAATTCGAGGTCACGGATTGATGATGTCTTCAGGTTCGACATGGTGCGGTTGACAAGCTGCATCTGCCGCTTGGTCTCCTTGATATCGATGTTGGTCTCCTCTATCTCCTTGTCATACTGTTGCATCAGAGTAACGACTCTACGCTCACTCTGATGTATGCGATCCAGTTCTGCCTCCACCAGCTTCAGCTGTGCTGCTCGTGAGGCGTACATGGTTGACTGAGGGTCTAAATCAGCCATCTGCGACTTCAGCTTGCTTGATGTGAAGTTGAGGTCGTTGAGTGATGCATGCTTTAGATTAGATACAGTCGCAGTCATACGCCTAGCTTCCTCATCAGCTTGGCGTGTGGCTCCCTTGATTGCCAGCATCTTATCCTTGACCTTATCAAGTTGCGCCTCCAACTTGGCGTAATCAGAAGGGTCTGATACAGCCTTCATCTGCCCCTTCAGATGCCTCGCAGCCTTCTCCAGCTGTCCGAGGCTTGCAGAAGACAGATTTTCAAGCGTCTCCTTGACACTCATGGTTGAGTTCTTGAATTGCTTCATCTCTCGCTCTGCAGCCTTCAGGTCCTTGGCGAGGGATGCGCCTAAACGGGAATCGCCCGTCGAGAAGGCATCTTGTTTTGCCTTCTTCAGACGAGCGACTTTATCCTCTAGCTCCTTCAGACGGTTCTTTGCCTCTTCTGAGTTGAGCTTCACAATGGTTGTATATACCTCTTGTCTTGCCATTATTCGGTGACTTGGATATAGTTATTATATAATAATGTGGAATGTGGATTGAAGTTGATGACCTTAACCTGGTATCCCTTGGTTCCCCACTTCCAGAATAGGAATCTATGTTTATATTGCCTTGCTATGATGGTCTGCAAGCTATCTCTCGCCTTGTAGGTCAAGATAGAATCTGCAGTATTGAGCTTGAAGTCAATCCAGGCATCGTTGTAGCGATAAATATTCCCGACATGATCTGCCTTGACAGAATCTGATGTAAAAATGGATGTTCGCTGGTCTGCTACAACCTGGTTTACCTTCAAATTGATGTCCTGTAGCAATGCACGGTCACTAGCCGTCAATTTATATTCCTTTGGCGGCATCATCAACACCTGCTGGGTGATGACCTTAACCGAATCACGGATTGTATCGCGCTCTGCAGGAGCATATTGCAATGCAATCTGATTGAATTGCTCTCGAAGTTCCTTATCCGCTCGCTTCTGTCTGTACTCCAGAATCCAGCATAATGCTGCAATTATCAGAAAGTTGATAATGCAGGCGATTATGATTTTCACATTCTTCTTCATACTGTCTCAATTAGATGTCAGCGTATTCAGGAATGGCATCGAAGCAAGGGCATTCTTTGATTCGCTCCCATGGATCGACCACTCCATTGTGGTTCTTGTCTGGCGAGATGTCTCGATGTCCCATGATTTTGGCATCAGGATATCTCTGTCTCAGCTCCTTCAACAACTGTCGTAGGCCCTCCTTCTGCTCGTCTGTACGGTTATCAATAGGCTTGCCTGTGCGTGAGATACCTCCCATGTAAGCGATATTGACAGACTCGAAATTATGACCCTTGACACCATTCGATGGCAGATCTTCTGTCATCAGCTGCGTGCGCTCGCCATCAGCAGTTACGACCCAGTGATAACCAGGATAATGCCAGCCTTTGGCTCTAAACTCCTTCAGCAAAGCAGCGACTGTCCATGTCTGTCGGCTTGCTGTACAATGAACGAAAATGAATTTAATCTTTCTCCCCATGATTTATGTATTTATTAATAATGTCCTTGACTCGAGTATCGAATGTAAGAGCGAAACCAAAAACGGTAGCTACATACATGAGACTCTGACCGAAGTACCACAGGACGTTAGAAGTTACGTCGTGTGAACAAAAGTAGCTGATATACACTAGAGCGATGGCAGCTATCAGAACTAGAGCAGCGCTGAGATAGTGTATCCAATCCTTGGTATTTCTCTGCATTTTCTTTTTTTATGCAAAATTACAATATGACATGGGAAAATAAAAATACGGCAGGTAAAGCTGACTTTACCTGCCGTATATACTATGCGATTGCTCTTTTGAGAACCTCCTGAGCTATCTCCTTTGCCTTCTCACGCCACTCCTGGAAAGCCAAGTACTCTGCTTCATGTTCAGGATTACCGTCTCCATGGTTGCAGAGAATGGCTTCTACATCGCTCTGGCTGTACTTGGTTCTGACAAGTCCTGCCACGAAATCGTTGTAACCAGCCGAAGCAGCCTCAATCTTGATAGATCCATCAGGCTCACTACCCTCATAGCTGTATGCTGTTACTGTATCACCACCACTCTCAGACTCACACATTGATGCGTCTGGCTGATAGTTTTCAACTCTCTTCTCGTTCAGATACAAAAGATAGTGATTCTCATCGTATCTAACGTAGTTCATTCTGACAAGATAGATTTTCTTATTCATCTCTAAATAAACTTATAAAATGTTTTGCCGAATTTATTTTTCAGTTCTGCGACAACCGTATAGAAAGGCTTCTCGAAGAAGCACCACTCCTCCCGTGCTTGAGTAATCAGGATCTCAGCTCCGGAATATAGCCACCAGACTTCTTCCTGCCAGTGCGGGATTTCTATCGGTTCACCATTCTCATCATTTTCCCCTGTTTTCTCCACATGGTCAATGAATCTGAACTTCAATGCCAGCCTGTCGTCTGGAACCTTCTCCTGGACGATGAACTTATTGCCATGCTCGTCAACCTTCTCGACTTGTTGGTTTTTGAAGCTGACAGTTGACTTGTCAATCTTATAGTCCTCGATGAGGATTAGATGAGCCTCATAGTCAATACCATCCTTACACAAGACATCACCGATATGCCTTTTCTGCTTCTTGGACATACCAGGGAACGGTATCTCCCCTCTGCGTATGCCTAGATTGTCTCTATACGTTTTCATTCCGATTTTTTTTAATAAGTTTTTCGTGTCTGCGTGTTTCGTAAGTCCAAGTCTTGATGCAGCTTTCAGCCTAATCTGCTCATTATTATAGCCTTTTTTCCTAAGTTTTGCGACCTGCCTGCATAATGCCTGCTTTGTCCTCTTACGGATTCGGGCATGATCTGCATATATGACTTGTCCGCAGTAATCTATGCCATCGCAAGTGCGGTGTATGTTCCAGGACTTATTGATTGAAAGTTTCCAGTCTCTTGCAAGATACATGGCTGTCAATTCAACCATAAGTCGCAGAAACACCTTATCTTCATGCAGGATGAAGATGTTGTCCATGAACCTATAATAATGTTTGAGACCTTGACGAACGAACCTGTCAAACCTCTCGTTAAGTGATTGAACGCTAGTTAACATTCTTGCTTGCTGCTGAGATCTGCAAGTTAGGAGCATATCGCTGACGTATCGAGCTTGCCAGTAGTGATACCTCTCCGGATCTTTAAGGATGTCGAAGCATCTCATTGCAAGATAGTCGAATCTTATCAGGAAAATCTGCCCAAGCAATTGCGTCAACTTGACGCCTAGAACAACTCCATTAGGATAGCTGTCAACCACCTCATCGATGAATGCTAGCAATTTTCTATCCTTGATGTATAGCCTATATTCTGCCTTCAGCAGATTATGCTCCATGGACAGAAAATAATGATGTATATCCATCGGTGCGCAATATGCAGTCTCCTGCTGTGGAGACTTGTAGATATCACGTTTTATGATTCGATAAAAGAAATGAGTACCTCTGCCTTTGGTACCTGCAGGACAATTGTAGGGAATCTTATCTCTCAGTCTCGGTTCAACAGGATATAGAGCTGCATGCTGAATGACATGATCCTTGACAGGGAGCTTGTTGACTACACGAACCTTAGGTTCTGTCACAATTTGCGGCTCATATTCCGATGTCTTCCACTTCTGATTCTGGTATGCGTCTAGTAGAGCTAGAAGTTTTTTTTCTAGTTCTTCCTCAAACTCTTGGACACTTAATCTCGACCTCTTATGCTTGCTGAACTCATAAAAGGCTGCGCGAAAGTTCTGTAAAGTCTCGACATCAACGGATATATTACCTAATCTCTTCACTTGGCATTAATTAAGAATGTAACTAATACGGTGTATATGTCGGTGTAAATGTCGGTGTATATTGCGGTGTATATTATCTGTTGTCTGCTTTGTGAAATGTCCTAACCTTCGACCGGATGACCCTAATGTCATCATCTACCAGCTAATCTAGATATGTGTATTTTCTGCCTTGAGGCAAGGTCTGACTCCAGATTTCTCCACATAAGCACACTAAAAACTGTGGAATTCTATAAGTTGAGGGCAGCACCGTAGTTCGCATTGGACACTGAGACAGCATTGTTCACGTTGAGCGTCGAAAGACCACATTGTCCACCATTGTTGGCATTGGCACCACGGAGGCAACAGCGAAAACCGGCACAAGGAATCACAACCTAGTTTTTAAACCGCTGCAAAGATACGAAAAAAAAACGGAATGAAAAAATGTCAAAGAACGAAATTTCAAAAAAAATCGACCGCCCTTTGGGCGGTAGGTTGGGCTCGCGATGCGAGCCGGGTGCTCAGGAACCCCAGATTTCTATATTTTTTGGTTCTTTTTGAGCACCCGGTCACCTTAGCTAACAGCGTAATATGTTGGCTCCACTGACCACTCGGATGCTGCTTCGCAGAGGGCAGCACCGTAGCTCGCAAAGGACACCGAGACAGCATTGTTCACGAGGAGCGACGAAAGACCACACCGCCCACCATCGTAGGCATAGGCACCACGGAGGCAACAGCGAAAACCGGAATTCTGACCACTCGTATTCCAGAAGTAGCTAGTCCAATATGTCGATTCTGTCGCTCCTACAGATGTCGGGAAGTTCTCCAGATGATCCATGCACAACTCCTTGACATATCCTTCGCCATTAGTAATTGACTTGCTGTAGGCTATCATGCCATCCGCACTGCCTAATGTCCAGGTACCATAGATGGATGGTGCGACGAGGTGAGTGACAGATGTATCCGCATTGCACTGCACCTGCTCATCATCCATCATTCGCCAGAGACTGCCGAATCCATTCTTGTATCCAAAGAAGCAAGGAATCTTGGCAGTATAGACTATGGTACCATCATCCTTCTTGACCTTATATTCAGATTCACCGCATGAATCTCCTAGCTCGATACCTGCAGACAATGGAACTAGAGGACGATAACCGTTGTAGCCACTCCAGTCTGGCATTGATGTGACGCCAGCGCCAAGACCTCCCTGGAACAGACCATTGGCATCTTTTGCAGAGTTCACTGCATCCTGATCATAATGTGTACCGAAGATTACTCCGAAGAGAACTGCTATTGCAGTAGTATGTCTCATGGTTGTACAGAGCCAACCAGTACCATTTTTTCTCGCTGCAGCTCGGAAGAACTCAGTTGTCTGCTGAGTAACCGGCTTGCCAAGCATGGTACGGTTCGTATTATCGAGTGTCGCATCATTGTTGCCACCTCGATAGTCAGCACCATCATTGATGTAACTGACGAGTTTACCTGTACTCCGCTCCAATGCTGCGAAGCCTGCAGCTGAGATACTGCCAATAGGTATCTTATAATTGAACTCACCCTGAATTGGCCAAGGGCTAACCATCTCGTAGTGTAGTCTTCCTACGGTCTTGATGACCATGTACCACTCCTTGCCCCAACCCCACTGATAGTGACCTTCTGAGCCATCGAGTTTCGCCTTCTCTCCAGTCGCATACTTATAGTGATCCTTTGAATCAAGCTTGCGACGGGTATGGTCATTCTTGACCAGATAGCCGCCAAGTCCGAGTTCCTGGTGTAAGTTCTGAAGGAGCTCGAGGGAGCCGATATAAGTCGCAGCCTTCGGTGTCGCATTGTCGAGGTTCCACACTCGACCACACCATGGATGCTGTCCGAGCTGCACCGCATTCTTGATAGTCATCTGCTCAGACTTGCCAGATTTCTTATCGAAGACCTCGATAATCTTGTCGGTAGCAGACATGTCTGACTGAGGCAGGTCATCGACCTGCTGAGCATTGTCGAAAGCTGAGATGATAGCCTTCAACTTCATTTCTTCACTTTCTGTAAAAGCCATATTAATTATTTTAATCGATTATACAATTCTAATCTTATTGCCATTTTTGCGAATCTTGCCTGATGCAGAGAGACGCATAAACGGTTGTCTAACTGTTATATTAACCTCCTGCCACAACTGGGTGTTTGCGGTCGGTATCACCCAGAATTTTGTAGATCCAACATTATTCACGCTTAAATTACCCGATGGATCTGATGCGACGGAAGTACCCTCTACTCTTTGGTAGAGGACACTCTGAGGCAGATAGGCAGGCAAGATATCTGCAGCAATCTTCAGTTTCTCCTTGTTTCTGATGCTAATCTCAGCCGGATAACTGAGATTCATGCGAGATGGTGCGATGAATCCTGTAGCAATCTGCCCTGCAAGGCTATCCATCTGGGCAATTTTGGCATCTGCCCTTGTAGCTGCTACCTCAGCTAGCTGAGACATCTCTTGTGCAACAGTAGCTTGTTTTTTGGCTTCTGCTGCCTCTGCTGTTGCCGTAGCTGCTGCCGTATTGGCAAGGCTTGCAGCCTTGTTAGCATCATCTGCAGCGCTTTTCGCCTTAGCAGTAGGAGTCTTGTCTAGCCAGAGACGCCAGTTAGTACTAGTGTCTGAAGGCTCTGAAGTATTACCATCGACAAGAGATGCGAACACTCCCCTACTGGTGTGAACGATGTCGTTAGCATCATAGCCAGTAATCGTCTCACCCTCAGATTCGAAGGTATAGTTGTCCACCCATGCACCTTTGTCCGTGAAGGCTACATTGCCAACTACAATTATATTCGTATTATCAGCCATTATACTTTGAAAACTAATTTGTTTCTTTTCTTGCTTACGTGTTCAGCCACATGGCTGCCGTAGTCTATCATCAATAACTTGTTTCTGCGCTGACGGAAAGAAGGGTACATGGCGCCACCACGCGCGATGATACCTGTATCTTCGTATTGATGCGTCTGCAGGTTCCACATCCACCAGTTGCCATTTTCACCAGCTTTGGTTGGATGCTCGCAGAGTTCTTTTGCGGTCGAAGTCTGATTCTTCGCAGCATCGATAGCAGATTGCGTATCAGTCTGTCGCTTGCTTTCTGCTTTGACTCTACCGGCTTCAGCTGATGCTCTACCACTCTCAGCATCAGCTCTCTTCTTCTCTGCCTCCACTCTCGCAGTTTCCTTCTTCTGTCTGTCAGTCTCCTGTGCCTGCCGAGTCTGCTCAGCAGCAGCTCTCGCCTTCTCAGCCTCCACTCTCGCAGCTTCCTTCTTCTGTCTGTCAGTCTCCTGCGATTTACGTGTTTCCTCGTTCGATCTGCGAGTTGTCTCTTGGCTCTGCCTGGCAGTCTCCTGCGTCTGCCGATTCTGCTCAGCAGCTTGCCGGGCTGCCTCGTTTTCCTCAATTGCAGCCTTGCTGGCCAGGGTGTCTGCAGCAGCTTTTTGGGCAGCAGCAGTCTGAGTTATTGAACTGTTGACAGCAGCTTCCACCTTTTTGCGCTCAGCAGTAAGATCTGTCGTTGCATTCGTCACGCTGGCAGCTGCGTCGTTGGCCTTGCCAGCTGCAGTATTAGCTGCAGCTGTAGCCTTCTTGGCTTCTGCAATCTCAGCATCAACGTCTTTTGTCAGCAGAGATAATGGCGCAATGACCTGTTTTCTGACTCCATTAAGGTCGTAGAGAGCAGGCATCGTCTTGATGCCATCGAGCGATGTCGCAAGCTCGCAAGAAAAAATATTCTTTGAATGCAGCCGCAGGTATTCATTGAACTTGGGTAGGAGTCTGGCGCACAGCGCCTCGAACTCCTGATTGCTCTCGATATTCATAGGCTAATCTCCTTCCAGTACATCTACGAGTTGCCCGTAGATGCCTGAGACCATGGTATCCTTGGCTATCTCCTTGATGAGTACAGCGTCTTCAGCGCTCAGATCTACCTCTTCAGGCTTTGCCTGGATTCGCTTCATGACTCTGTATGCCTGCATCTTCTTCTCAGGGCTGGCAGGCGAATCAGAATTGCCGACAGCAAAAAGTCGCAGAGATACGATATCACTCATCAACTGATTATTACCATTCTCATCTTTGATTTCCTCTCCTTTAAAATTTAGGATAGGGAAGTTTAAATTTCTTTTCATATATATTTTTTTGAATTAAACTTGAAATTACCAATCGCGAGGGCACTTATACTGAATCCAGCCACCATCGCATTTTTTTTCCTTGTTGTTCTCCGTTACGGTAAAACTCATGTCTCTGTGATATACAAGCATCATTGCATCTCCTAAACTCTCTATCTCCAGGTCTGTCGTTCCAGAGCCACTGTCATAGTAGATAAATGATGTGCCTACTTTGTCTTTTGTTGTGACGGCATCTATAGTAACCGAAACATTGCTACAGAGATGAACTGCTCCGGAGTTTGTCGTCCTTTTTATAAAAATCACATAACCATCGTCCCATTTCTCCATCTTCGGCAGTTTGTAATATCCTGCGCCTGCCAGCAATACTGAATGCACATTCTTGTCGATGTCCTTTGCTGTCCTATAAGTGGAACCACCCGAACTCATATAGGCATTCTTGATTCGCAGGCCTGCAACATATCCTCCTAGCGTCATGTCGAGTGCTACGTTGGTAACCGCTCCCTTAGCTCCACAGACTACAGAATAATTCACGTCACCGAAGTATTTTGAACTCTCTTCGTTCGTGAATCTTGCGACTGCTCTCGTTCCTGTTGATGCAGGAAGGACATTACCTCCTATGCCCGCAAACACTTTATGACTATCATTTCTTAGGATGATGTAGGCGTCGTTGTCGAATCCCTGATTCGTCAAGCCTTCGCCTTCTATCTTCAAACCAGCAATCTGACCTGCACTCGCATGCATGGAACCGTCGGTATTGATTTTGAAGTAGTTGTTTGCAGTAACAACACCTTCGAGAGAAATCTGATCTGCTCTGATGCTTGCTTCGGAAATACCGTTCGATATCATCGTCTCAATGGTAGCTGAACTGATAATCTTGCCTTCCACGTTGCTAATCTTCGTCTCCAATGCTGTCTTGTCTGCTGTGACGAGTAACCCAGACTTGCTGATGTTCTTGACGTTTCCGCTCGCATCGAGGGTAATCTTCTTGTTGAAGAGATTTGTGAAATACGTCGATACGGATAAGCCACCGCATTCACGTAGCGTTCCATCGGAATAGAATGCTCCTGCAGCAACACTCCAGGAGTCTGCCTTTTGTTTGACTAAGCTGACTGTCGTTCCGTAGTCGCTACGAATGTCAGAATCTATACCGTCAATGTATTTTCTGACTTGCTCGTCATTGCTGTCCATCTCACTACTGAGAGAATTTTTAGCAGCAGTCAGTTCTTCCTTAGTAGCAGCCTTGCCGACTTCTGCCATGATTTCTTCCTTGTTCAGGCTGATTTGAGATTCGAGCGATTTTTTCAGTTTCTTATCCTCATCTGTAACGAACAGCTTGACTTCATCAATCTTCGTCGAAAGACCGGACATCTTGTTCTCCGTCTCAGACTGCCAGGTATTGATAGCATCTATTCGCCCGGCTTGTATCGTTATCTCAGAGTGAAGACTTTCCTTCAGCTTCTTATCCTCATCTGTAACGAACAGCTTGACTTCATCAATCTTCGTCGAAAGACCGGACATCTTGTTCTCCGTCTCAGACTGCCAGGTATTGATAGCATCTATTCGCCCGGCTTGTATCGTTATCTCAGAGTGAAGACTTTCCTTCAGCTTCTTATCCTCATCTGTAACGAACAGCTTGACTTCATCAATCTTCGTCGAAAGACCGGACATCTTGTTCTCCGTCTCAGACTGCCAGGTATTGATAGCATCTATTCGCCCGGCTTGTATCGTTATCTCAGAGTGAAGACTTTCCTTCAGCTTCTTATTCTCTTCATCTACATACAAGCGAATAGACTTCTTCTCTGCATCCAGTTCTATGCCCAGCTTCGTGACTGTTCCCTGCACATTATCAATATTGCTACCAAGGAGCTTGATGTTGGCTGCAGTCTGCAAAATCTGAGTACTGACGGTCTTGCTGAGATTGCTCAGTGGCTCATCGGTGATGGTAACCATGGAGATGAGCATATCACCTGTATATCTCAGTATAAAGTCTCCTGTACCATTCCACTTGCCTTCGAACTTGATGTTCTGCCACTCTGCAGAGTATGCTACATCAATTGCACGTGATGCAAGTTCGTTGGCCTTGCCAGATACTGCTGTACAAGGCGCGAAGCCTATTGTCAGCTGACCTGCAGTCTTGGCATAGACGATTGCTGTGACATAGAGTTTATCCTGTACTTCCCTGTATGCCTCACTGGTTTTAGCCAGTTTGTCTGCTTCCACCTCTGTGGATGGAAGGTCATACTCCTTGTGGGTACCAGGCTTCCGGACGATGCTGTTCGACTGTTTCAATCCGCTATTCTCGATGTGCAGGACATTTCTACCCTCTACGTTATCTATGCTGACACGGTGATTGCCTGATACGGTGGCTGATCCATTGACCATGACAGGGAGGCCATTTGCATCAACCCAGAACTCAGTATCCTCATTCTCGTCAACTGTCCATCCGTCTATGACAAGTTCCTCATCAGTTCCTGTGACGGTGAGAAACTGACCGTTATGCAGATAGTTGTCCTCCTCTGTCACATCGTATGATGTCTGTGCGTATCGGGTTGCGAACTGGTTCTGAAGCATCTGAATCTTGGTATCAATGCTCTCTCCTGTCCGTCTGAGAATGAAATCACCGGTAGCGTATAGGTTCTGCAGAAACTCACCGAAGCCACTCAGCTGACCGAATATAGGATGATTGATGCCCTGCAGGTTACCAAGCCTGCCCTTCAATGCATTGTTCGGATCTGTCTTCATGCCGTACAGCACATCAAGGTAAGGTGCGCCAGAACCTACGGTGATAATCTGCATGATGCCTTTGCGGTCAGGGTCGCTGACGTTATCGACTCTGACTAACGTGTCCTTCGGCTTGATGCAGCTGGCAGGAGTTGCATTCTCCATGCTACTGCTGAAGCTCTCGAACTTCACCCAGTCAAGACGGTTCTCCCCATCTGCAATACTACCACAGCCAGCTTCTGAGATAATCAGCTCATAGTTCTTGGTCACATAGTAGTCATTGCTGCTGTCGGGCATTCCGTTGTATTGTTGTACAAGGATGATGTCATCCTTGCGGAAAGGATTGTACAACTTACCATTCTGGGTATCCAGGTATATCTTGCCACTCTCCGGGTCGTAGTGATCAACCTCCATCATGCCTGTATAGATGCGGTTGTCATTTTCGCCAAGGAGTTGTGAGATAATCATCTCATATACCTTGAGCGAACCACGGACTATGAGATTGTCGAATTCTCCAGTCCATCTGTTCTCCAGTTGCCCTGTAACATTTTGAGTAGGCGTATTCTTGATACCCCATCCTTTGCCTCCGGCAAATCCGGAAACATAATCCTTGCTTGCCAGGTTGCCATCAAATGTGGAATTGCCCTTGACATGCAAAGCTCCCATGGTTGCAATCGACCAGGCGATGATTTCATCGATGCAGAGTCGGTATTTCCCAGTCTCGGCATCCTTGACTGCAACCGTAAAACCTTTCTGCTCACCTTCATTGAAGTTAGAAGACGCAAGCTTGTCGGCTGTTACGCTGCTGGCGATGATATTGCCGGCAGCGTCGAAGCTGTATTTCTCTCCAACCTTTAAACCTCTCAGGAATGTGATGAGACCTGCAGCCTGATCATCATTCACCTTAGAGAGGTATTGACCATCGGTCTTCTTCAGCAGTTCCTCGATGATTGCCTTCATTTCATCCGAGGCGAAATGAAGCAGCGAGAGAAAAGCATTGCCTATGCGGTAAGCCGTATTAGCTGCCAAGCGACGCTCATCTCTGATTCCCTCGAATTGGGTCTGAAGATCATTCTTGTCATATTTCTCTGCCATATTATTTTTTTGTTGCAAAGATAATCTATCGATGGATTCGATAAAAATACGCTATCAGAAGTTACGGGCAGCTCCGATACCTTTGAATATCTCAGTAAGAGCAGTCGCCATGATACCATTGTATTTTTCGCCATAGAATTCAGCTTCGTGTTCATTGAGCTTCATGACAGAAGCATAGTACTTCTGCGAGAACCAGTCACGTCTGCCGATAGGTGGACCACCTGCTACACGGCCACCCCAGGCAGGACCAACCTTCTTCGGTATGTTCATCTTTCGCTCTGCTCTATATTCGCGATCGAGGAATTCCAGGTCTCCGTTGTTGACACGGGGAACCTTCTCTCCTCCCTGCGCATCAGTCCACTTCTCCCAGACATGTGCAGGTCCGACTCCTGCTGCGACATAGATACCATACATGAGGAACTTATGCTCGATGGTCGTCGTAGCACCTTGCTCGAGATGCCCCTTGATGCTCGAATAGAGCGCTCCGGTATCTATTGTACGCAAGCGCTCCATGCGCTCGCGCCAATAGTCACCCATGTTGCTCGTCCATCCCTGCTCGTATTTGAGCAGTTCATCTACTGCTGACTGGTCTGCCATAAGCTATCATCATATTGCACGTCGATAGGTTCGTCAGAATTCATCATGAAGTAAAGTCCGGTGACTCCGTTCATCGACCACCTGCCCAATTCACTCGAATAGATCTGCGTGAGATCCAGGAACTCCAGCTGTCCCTCGAATGCCTCCCGATACTTGTCTCTAAGCATTCGGCTGATGAACTGACGGAAGATGTATCTGCAGAGATTCAGCTTCTTCTCGCGGTCTTCCATGTCATCATGCTTGTAAGCTGCGAGAATCCAGACGGTGTAGACGTTGCGCTCGAAGAACCCCTCACCTGCAGAATGCGTATTGCTGTCTACCGTATCTGAGACCATGATGAAGTTAGAAGCTTTGCGGAACTTCTGCAGCACTCCCTGCACGGTGTCTGGCCCGGAGCAGGTAGTAGCGACAAAATTATTGTCTCTGCATGTCTTGTTTTCCTCGCATAATGTGGTAAAATATGCGATGGAATCGAATGTTTTATCTGTCATACTCAATTATTTTCTGTTTCTTGCCTTGAATTCCTCTGCCTCTCTTGCCTTGTTGTCTAGTTCAGAGAGAGCATCCCAGCAGAGCGAGTCATAGACAGCCTGCTGCTTGGTGATGTCGCCATCGGTTAGAGCGCGGATCTGCGCCTGCATTGCAGGCATCAGGTCTTCCTGCTTCAGTTCTCCACCTTCCTTCGCTGGCTTGAAGAAGTGAGGAAAGTTCACAGCTAGGTATCCCTTGACGGAGGAGAACCACATGAAGACATTGAGAAGCTCAAATGGCAGGAAAATGGCGGTTTTATCGGATTTTCCAGCTTCGTCCCGATAGAGAATCCACCCCATCTTCTGCAGGAACTTGTCATCCTTGTGTATAAGATATAGCTGGTAGTTCTTCTCCAGCTGCAGATAATCCAAGAAGGTGACATTCTTAATGAGCCTTCCAACAGCATGGAGATTTGCGCATGTATCGAGAGGCTTATAATAGGTATAATCCTCGATGAAATCAAAGTTTTTGATGAGATCGAGGATTTCTGCCTCATTCAGATACATCACTTCTCGCTTTTTCTTTCCTTTTCTTGAAAGGCAGAGAACGCTGCACTTCCAGCCTGTCCTGGTATACTTCAGCACCTTGATGCCGCAGAATCTGGCTAGGACGTAGCATTTCGCTACCGTCAGATTCGGGAACAGAGTCAGAACGCTGAGAATGTAGCGCAGCTCATCCTCCTGCAACTCCTCCCACGAACTGGGAGCTGAGAAGTCGAAGACTCGTATGCCGTCACGAATTGAAAATGAAGGCAGGTTTCTCTTTTCCATTCTGATATTCTTTAAAATGATTAGCCTTATATGCCGATGAATCCGCATATAATTGAAAATTACTGATGTTGGCGTCGAGGAATTTCAGCAGTCTGCCACGCTCGTTAGAGAAGGCAGTCAACAGACCTTCAGCCTGCAGAATCATGCATCTGCGAACCTGGAATATCAGATTAGCAGATACGTCATCCTTGGTCTTGGCTCCCCGCTCCATCTCCAGCAGGTCATCCATCTGCTCGTCAGAGATGAGCTTGCGCATCACGGAATCGGCCTCATACAGCTTGCCCAGGTTGTCTTTCCACTTCTGTGACGAGAGTTCCTGCTTAGTCTGGAAGTTATATTGGCCAATGCTGTATACCAGAAGTGTCAGGCAGCATTTTGCCTGCAGGCTGCTCCCCCAATCCTCTACTGTTGCCAACCAGGTAATCATGTCGCCCTCTGCCTTGAAATATGCCACCCTGCATTGTTCCACCAGCGCCTCCACTCTTGCAGCTGATGCCGGAGAGACTTCGCTGTTAGCGACAACTCCGAAACCGGTAGGCGTGAGTACCAGGTCAAGATGACGGACCACTTCGAGGAAGGCGCCTAGGCACACAGCTCTGATAACAGCTGATGTCAGCCTCTCATTCGACTCAAGCGCTGCCTCCCCGGCATAGCCCAGGAACTGCTGCTGAAGGCGCTCATATACTTCAACGAAATGCGGTTCGACAGAATCGAACACTTCTGACTGCGAACTGGTAGCTACGAGAATAGCATTCTCGAAGTCTTCCTTAGTTATCTCCATTTTCATTGCCTTTGTTGTTAACTAGTGATGTCTGCTGGTCTTTGTTCTTGTCGAGCGTTGTCAGCTCAATCATCGGAACATCGACCGTGATATTTCTCTCAGCCCATAGATTGTAGTGCAGGATGACGTGCCAAGGCTTTGCCATGATGTCATGCGATGCCTTCTCCAGGGATTGCTTCATGATGAAGAGTTCCCGCTTATCTGAGCCGGAATTGTTCATCTGGCTCTTGCCTGGTGTCGCTCCGATGAGGTTAGGATGACAGCCGAGTGCGAAGCAGAGAGCGTTGGAAGCTTCTGACATGTCCTCTGCCCAGTCACCACCTTCCTTCTTTCCCTCAGAGAGATTGATGATGCGCACCATGCGCTGCTCCTTGCCGTTCGGGTCGAAGTAATAGCCGGTGATGAGAGCCTTGCCTGCATTCTCAGGTCCACAGACGAAATCGATGATGTTCTCCTTCTCCCGCAGGATGCGCGCCTTGCGCTCCTCCGGCTCGATGATGCCCTCGTTGTTGCAGAGGTCATCCCAGTAGTTGCGATGCACTTCGATTTGAATTCTAGGAGCAGAGGTGTTCTTGATCATGTATCGCTTGCCGATACCGATGAGACGGTAGATATCATACCAGGCATCATCGAAGATGCTGGCATAGTATGGTATCGGATAGTACTGCATGCCAGGTGTAGGCATTCTGCTGATGATGGCGAACTTGCAGTCCTTGCCATCTTGCGGTTTCTTGCCTGTAATGCCTGTGTAAGGGTCTGGACCCTTGCCCATGCGCGCCATGAGGTCGCCCAGAGGATTGTAGATATCCAGGAGCGGTATTACCTCGCCCTCCATCTGCTGATTGAAATGGTTGAAATCGGCAAAGAAGACGTTGGCGATTCTGCCCTTCTTGTCAGGTTTCTGCAACCGGCAATAGGAAACGTCCTTGTGCCGGATATTGACGATGCGCTCATGGTCCCTAGAGAGGATGATGACTTCAACAGACCATCCGAAGAACTTCATATCCGTAGACTGCTGCATGAACACCTCGTGTATGCTGTTGCTCAGGCAGAACTTGCGTATCTCCTCGTCTGCCACGTCCTGCTTTGTCTCACGGTCTATGAAACGGAGTCCCTGGCCATAGCAGCATTGGACGTTGAAGGCCATGGCTCTCTGCGCAACCATGTTCTTGCGCAGGAGCTGCTGCAGGATGTACGGAGTATTGTTGTCCTCGCCATAGTTGATAAACTCATACGACTTGCCACCTATCACGACAGTAGAGTATGTAGCATCTCCAATTTCTCCGGAACCCAGAAAGCTGGTATCCCGGCCATACTGCTGTTCGATGCTTGTTGCATTCTTCGCCTCTGATACGCCTTCAGCTACTACTGCATAGCGTGCGACCGAACCGCTCTCGCCAATCTGCTGCATCTGATATTTTCTTTTCATAAGAATACTGTTTTACCCATAAAATTGAATATATAAATGTCCGGTACCGTGCGAACCTCGCCATTAACCGGGTTAACCAGGCGATGGAATCCACCACGCCAGGAACCACCCTTGACCATCCATCCGTTGTAATCGATGACTTCGCCCTCTGATGACCAGGCTTTGAGATTGACGGTAGCGCCATCATCTCTAGCCTTGTCCATGAGCTTCAGAACCTCATTGATATGATATGCTGATTTTGGCATTAATTGAACGTATTGTCGAATGTATTGTCGAATATTCTGCCACCTCTCTGCAGGTCCAGGACATTATGCTGGCGCTGTGCATAGACGTAGCTGAAGGTGAAACGAGGCAAGGTGTCATGCAGGTTGTCATTCTTGGAAGTTGACGAATTGATGGTGATGCGCTTGCCTACCACCGGATTGCCATCAACGAAGTTGACGATGTATACCTCATCGGAGCGGAAAAGGTCATCTGCCCAGTTGGCCATGTCGGTATTGAGGTAGCCGGTATCTGCATTGAAATTGCGCTGTTCCGTGATTCGGTAGTTGGTTTTCAAGCCTCCGATATAGGCTGCATCCCTGGTATATTCCGGATTCACCTCATGCTTGCCCTCGCAATAGATGAGTTCCTGGCAGCCGAAGCTGTTGGTGAAGAGCAGACATGGAGCGCAGTCAGGCTTGGAAGGGTCATTGACGAATCGCAGCATTCTCTTGCCGGCCTCTACCTCGTAGTAGAGCAGGTCAAGGTTCTCGACTGAGAATCTGGAAGGAGAGACGTCGATGGTCGTATAGACATCGTTGCCGGCTACTGCAGTAGCATTGAATGTGCGTGTCTCCTCGTCTCCCTCTGCATCGTGCGGCTTATAGTAAGCCTTCACGGTTGCCGCATCCTTGCCTATGTAGTGAAGGTATTCCAGTCTGCCCTCAGACGTCTTCTTGGTTGAGCTCAGTAACGTCAGGAAGTGATTGTCCAGGAAGCTGGAGCAATCTACTCCCACGATATCTACTGATGCATAGTAAACTTGCAGAGTCGCCTGCCTGGTTTCAATATTGTTCTCTGTCTCTCCATCAACACTCTGTTCGATAATGGTGATGGTTGCCGAGACTGCAAGCTGCTGCCTTGCATAAGGTCTGAAGATGTCTGCCATGTCAGACACTACGACCTCCCCATCTGCAGGATAGAGGAACTCCTCGTAGATTGTCTTACCCCCGATGGTGATGGTCACAGCCAGCCTGGTTCTGGCGGTCATGATGATGATATCGGGTATGTTCTCCAGAAACATTTTGCCCGATGGTAGTGATTTGATGGTCATATTATCTTTTTTAGTGCAAAGTTAATATGGCAATTGCCAAAATAAAAATACGGATGGCCACTCTCTCGAGCAACCATCCGCAAATCATGATAGTTAAATAAACGTTATGAAGGATTATTTGATTAGACGTTTGAAATCAACTGGCATTACTCTCTCCCAGATGGCCCATGCCACGGTACCGTCCGGCTGTGTCGCGATGGAGTAGTCATGCTCCTGCATGTACTTGTTTACACCACTGTAACTAACTCCACCCATGCTGTCAAGTTCGCAGATAATATCCTGCGTAGTCTTGAAGCTCTTCATGTAATCAAGACCGTCGTCATCCTTCATAGGAAGGTTAGAACGGAACTTGAAGTATGCACTGAGCAGCTTCTGCTCGAACGCATCGCTGTTATATACCTCTTTCTCTTCCATAATTATTCGTCATAAGGGAATTCTTCTTCTACTGAATATACTCTAGCGTAAGCGCTGTACATGAGCTCAAGAGCAACATATATCTTCTCCGCCCACAGCTCCAGCTTATCACGCTGTCTGCATATTCTCCTGTCTTTAGCTTCCAATCTGCAGATTGTATCAACTAACTCTCTGCGGATATCATCTATAGTGACTAATTGAGCAACACTCCTCAAGAGTTCGATTTGTTTCCAAAGTTCACCGTGCTCAATATCCAGTTTGATGGCTCTGTCTGCCAGAGCCTCATAGACTCTTCTACGCTTCTGGTGAAGTTCTATTATATTAGTTGGTCTGCTCATGATAGTGTACCATTAATAGATTTCAACTTAGCTAGCGTCATATTGAGTGGCTTAGCCTCTTTAGCTCCATATCGAAGAACAAAGTAGCGATGATCATACCATCGGATAACAGTCTGCTTGTGTGGCGCATCATCGATGAAAACAACTGATGCGACAACGTTGTTGTCTCTCTCAAATTTGAGTTCCACTTTATGGGCATTCATATTTCTGCCTTCAGTTATGAAGAACTGGCACTTGCTGATGTCTTTGGTTGTCAGCTTGGCGATGCGTCGTCTGTACTGTCTCTTATACATAACTACATCACCTCCCCTCCGAAAATGAAACCACCAATCATGACAATAGCCATCACAGCTGCGAAACCAACCATGGTGAGCACAACTTCTCCATAGGTCACGGTCTCCTCGCAGATATAGCTGAAGGTCTCGCTCTTGGTCTTGGCGAGCTTCTTGATTTCACACTTGAGGGTATTGATGCCCTCCTCAACTCTGATGCCTGCAGGTCTCACCTGCGCATCACTAATTAAAATTGAATTCTGCATAATTGCCATCTTATAACCATTTATAGACCGACCTTGATGTATAAATACAATGGTGGCGGTCACATTCACCGTTGGTTATAAGATGGTAGCTTTCCCAGCGAAGGGCAAGTATCTTACGGATCATGCAACCGCCATATTGAAAAGACCTTTTTCCCGCTGCCGGGAAAATGATACTTTATAGGCATAAAAAAAGCCCACGGCGTGAAGCCTAGGCGAAACAGTCGCCATCGCTGAGTAGATTACTACTATCTTATAACCGATGGCAAAGGTACGAAGAATATTTGGAACCGCCAAAAAAAAAGCGAGAAATTTTCATTCCTCGCTCATTTTTTTATTTATATACCATATTTCTCTACTATTTCCACCATCTCTTTCTCCTCGATGACTCTGATATTAGCTCCTTTCTCATTGAGTTTTTTTATCTTTTCCATCTTGGAAGGTCCTGCTCCCTCACCTTTAACTACGATATTAGTCTTAGCCGAGATAGAGGAATTGATGTCTGCACCGCAGTCACGAAGTCTAAAAGCCAGTTTCTCTCTATCTGGGAAAGCTGTAAATACTCCAGTGATTACCACCTTCTGGTGGAAGAACGGATTATCCTTGTTAGCAACATCTTCATCAGCTAATGGCTGTTTGACTTCTCCAGAAAGGCTCTTGTGACCCTTATAGTTCGGCTTCTCATAATGATGATGTGTGACATCAATGCCTGCACCTTTCAGTACAATCTCTGCACAGGCAGTTGCATCTGCTAATGCGTCATGATGGTCGTGCATCTCAATTTCCATCAACTCGCACATCTTCTTCAACGAATTATTACCAGGTAATAATCGCATGGTATCAATAATCTGATATTCTGGCATGTCAAGGTTGTAAACTTCAGCTAGTCTAGAAAGTATATTAGCTTCAGTACCCTCATTATGGCAAGCTATGCAACCACTCTGAGCGAAGCTTCTCAGAACTGGGAAAACGATATCCCAAGTAGGTGCATTCTCCACCATCTCTTCTGTTATGCCATGCACGAATGTGTTTCGCTCTGTACGCTCATCAGGATATGGCTTAATTAAGCTATAGAACTTCTGCATGATTACTCCATTTACTACTTGTACCATACCAACTGCACATGCGCTAGTCAGCTCGGGTGTCATTGTCTCAAAGTCAATGGCAACAAAATTTATATTTCCTTTTTCCATAAGTTTGTTGTTTATATCAAGTGCAAAAATAGCAATAATATTTCAGACATTCAACCTCTCTGACAAAGTATCTACAGGAAATATGTTGTAGAGCATAAAATCGGGGTATTGAGGAATGAATTTCTCTGATTTTCTCTGTTTTTCAATAAAATTCCACGGATATTCAATAAAATTCCACGGATATTCAATAAAATTCCACGGATATTCAATAAAATTCCACGGATATTCAATAAAATTCCGTATATTTGCATCGGTTTAACGAAATAATATATATAAGGTATGGAAAGAAAAGATTATATGAACTTGGAGAAGCGCATAAGGCTTCTCCAAATTACGGTTATTTGCCAAGGATTGGCAATATTATTTCTCGCATGTCGTGCGATATTAGGAGAGCTATAGCTCCTATCAGCATGGAGATAACGCCCACAATAAAAGTCCACAAAGCAATTTTGTTGTTCATCTTACTCTCCTGCTCTTTTTTCCTCTCCTTAGACTTTCGCACTTTCTCCGCGAGCGTATCCCCATATTCCAAGTATCCTTCTGCGCTCTCCAGCATCATTCTGTCGTGCGTCTGCATATACTTTACACCCTTGTCCAGTATATGCCACATGCCCTCAGACTCCTCTATGTAGTCTTCGTTGGTCAATGGTGGAAGAAGAAACTTCAAATTAACATCATCAAGCTGGTTGTCAACCAGTATATTCCAGAGCTGCGCACGTGACTTGTCACCCTTGATGAGCTCTTGGAGAATCAGTCGAGCCTGCCTGCAGGTCTTACTATCTTGTAGTAACATAATTTCATACAAAATAAGATCAAATATATGTGAATAATAAGTCCCCGGCACGGAATCGTGTCGGGGACGGTTTTTGTGTGAATAGACAACTCTATGCTAACTGCAAAGAGCCAATGCGCTGCCCTATCTCCTGGACGGCACGATTGAAAATATCTTTCTGCTCAGCATTGAGTGTATAGACATGACCACGAACCTCTGAGCCATTCAGACGCTGAGAGAGCCAAGCAGCACTCTTGCCAAAGTATTTCTGTGCAATATACCGAAGTGGAAGCAACTTGTAATCATCTTCGGCTAGCTGCTCACGCAATGTGGCCACCTCCAGCTTCAAATGTGCTACTCTATCTACAACCACCTCACTAATATATTTCTTATCCTCCTCTGTAGCATTTGCGCTGAGATAGCGATGAATCTCGTCTCTGCGCTCCTTGCTCTTGGCATCCTGCTTGCTAGCCAATGCCATGTACTCTGCCATTAATTCTTTAATATTTTCCATATCCTTATATTTATATTGTTTAAAGAACCTCCCCCGTAGGGGAGGACTTTTTTAGTTTTTTCTTTGCTTGTAGAGCTTAGAAAGGTCTGCGAGTCTCAAATCAATCTGTCTCTCGTAATCGAAAACCAAGTCTTTCAGTTCGAGAAGAGCCTTGATTTCGTCTTCCTTTCTTTTAATTTCTTGCTCTAACTCTTTTTGTGTCATACGCTCAAAATTTAATTGTTAAACATCTAGTTATCTATTCACGATGCAAAGGTACATAAAATTCCTTTAATAACCAAATAAAACATAAACTTTTTTTTATGTTTAACTCATTTTTAACATTTGGGTACGAAAAAGCCATCCATGCTCCCGCACAGATGGCTCAAACATTCCAACTTATTACCTTTAAAGAAATATAATATCTATTGATGTCTATTGGGAAATATAAATTTGTGGGTGCATTGTGTCGAGACTTAGAAGCTTGTTGCCAACTCCTGCACCCTAGTCATCTTCTCCCGAAGACTCCTATTAAACTTTGTTTAATGGAATGGAATTTTAACTTTTTAATTCCTAACAAATAACCAATGAAGTATAGTACTAAATGAGTTGTAAATCGGTTGCAAAGATACGAAAATAATTCGAAACGACAAGAAAAATACCGCATTTTTAGGGTTTTACTCCTTAATTTAAGGTGTTTAGCCCAATCAAAGACGGTTTTTACCTCTTTTTCTCATCATTCTAGAATGATGTACAAGAATGTTACTACCTCTTTTACCCCGAAATGAAATGTAGGGGTTCACCCGAAAATGGCGCGTTTCTTGTGGCAATTCTGTAGGAATTGTCATAAGTCGCCATTTTCGGGTGGCAATCGGTAGGCAACCGATTGCAAAATTTGGTGCTTTTGCACAAATTTTCCACGGTCATTTTGGTCAACTGTTTGAAAATCATGGATTTTTGAAAAGTTGATGGAAAAAGAGCGTGCTCTACCTGTAAGGGTAGCCCCCACTGCCCTACGCTACAAGGCAATTGCTTCGCCCGATTACAGCGGAATATGTAGTACAATTTTACTGTGGCAATTGCCGATTGCCCTGCCGATTGCCCTGCCGATTGCCATCTTTCTGCCATCCCTGCACCAGCGGTCACCAGCGAGATAGCCCCAAAAATAAAGGGCAGTGAACTCACTGCCCTTCGTCCTATAGCTTGCCCTTGTCGTGATAAGAGTAGAAGTTGCCATCAGTTACTATCACGTGGTCCATAAAGAAGATGCGCATAATATCACAAGCCTGCTTCACCTTCCTCGTGAGTTCATCGTCTGCCCTGCTTGGTGCTGGGTTTCCGCTTGGATGGTTGTGTGCCAATGCCAAAATGGTTGCGCCTGCGGTTACTGCTTCCTTCATCATCACTCTCACATCTACCAATGTTTCTGTGATTCCTCCATCACTCAGCTTCACATGTTTGAGGAGACGGAAATTCTGATTCATCAGCAGGATATGCGCCTGCTCTACATTGAGGTCTGCCATCTGCAGATGTAGATAGTTGTAGATTGCCAGGCTGCTGCCTAGGTCGGGCTTCTGCCCTGCATGCTCTCTTGCCCTGCGCTTGCCTATCTCAAGGGCTGCGAGTACAGCAAGTGCCTTGCAGTCTCCGATGCCCTGCACCACCTGCATTTCGTCAAAGGATAACTTTGCAAGGTTACTCAGACGCCCGTCTGCCATGTTCATTAACTGCCTAGCCTGATTGATGCTTTCCTTTGTTCCTGCCCCTCGGTTGATTATCATGGATAGAAGTTCGGTATTACTCAAGTTCTCAAAGCCATAGTTAGCTGCCTTAAATTCCGGTCTCTCGTCTGCTAGTATATCATTATATTTCTTCATGTTACGCTGCTTTATTAATGTTATTATTGATGTTATTGATGCCTTGTGAAAAACATCTTTTGGATGCTGCTACTGCTTCATAGAAGCCTTCTGCCATCTCCTGCAAGACTCCTCGCTTGCTGATTGGGCAATGGTGCACGGTTCGACCAACAAAGATTTCTCTATCGATGTAGGCGCCTGCTGCTTCAAGCTGCTCCTTAAACTCGGTGATAGTCTGACCACTTGTAAGTAGGTCATCAAAAAGGATGACGTTCTTGCCTGCAAAGAAGCTGCTATCTACAGTAACGTGATAGATGTCTTCGCTCACGTGATGGCTTCCACCGTTATGGGTAGGCTTGCGTTCTCCATAGATTCGTACGTGCTCGTTTGCGGTCTTTATTCCTGCCTTATTGAGCATAGCTGCAAGATAGCCGAAGCGCTTGTTATACTTCCACTGTGCGCTGCATGGTGCGAAAACGACAACGAAATCATCTAACAGACTTCCGTATTGTCTTGTCAGATAGCTGATTAACAACTCACCGCAGAAGCGTGTTGCTGCTGCCTTGCCTGCCTTGAAATCATAGATGAGCTGATTGTTTGCTCTCTGCTGATTCTTATCAACACAAAGGTTGATGTAAGCGTTTGGAACGTATTCCACGAAATAATTCTGTTTCATATCCATTAAACTTTTAAAATTTCTATTCTGGTTATGCGAGGGATCTCAGAGATTTTTCCAATCTCCCTGCTTTGGAGTATTTTTTTTTATTTCATTCCGTATAAAGCTCGGTCACTCTTTCGATTTTTCCTGTGCACAACAATGCGCTGGCAGAGGCAAACAGATGTGGGGTTCTGTGGTAGAAAAAGGTAAAGATTTAGCTTGCGTGAAGAATCTTTGGCTTTTTTTAGTGCAGGTTCATACAGCAGTTTGAATCGCCAGAAGCTACCTTCGCACAGGAAAATTCGGATGAGTGACCATCGAGCTTCGAGAATGAAATAAGAAAAAGTACGGAAAAGCAGACAAAACAACCATCGACCTGCAGGGTCGATACCTATTCTGCAGCAAGAATGGAAAAAGGCTGCTACTCTCACGAGCAACAGCCTCAAAAAATGAATAGCTAAAAAAATCAACCAAAAATGAAAACAAAAAAACTTATCTATTAGAGAAATGGCAACCTATTCCACCAGAATATAAAACAGTCTGCGGGAATTTCTCTGCACCAATGCAGACCGTATCGAACGCATCAGAGAAGTCAGTACGGTTCTCCAGTCTGTCCTCATCCGTCTCAACGAGTTTCTCTCCTCGCTTATCCTTGCCGTTGTTGTAACAGCCAGCGCTCTCGATAGAGATGATGAGGTCATCATTATTATCCTTGTTGATAAGGATCATGTGGTTCGCCCTTCCCTTGAACATACGATTGATGAGTTCCTGCTTCTGCAGGTGATTCCACGGTTTGCCAATATAGACTTCAGTCACCAGCCAACCATTCTGTCTCAAGACTTTAGACACTATCTGATAGAAGTCCTCTGTATGAGTAGCATAAGAGTTTCCAACGAATGTCGCATCATAGTAGAAGATGACACGCTTATACTTGAGATACTTGTAATAATCACAGAAGTCCTGAGCGAGTTCTGGCAGCTTGCGCTCATACTTGACATAGAGTGATTTCAAGATGCGAAGCTTCTGGTCAGAACCCGTCTGACCTACCACCAAGCAGTTGATGTTCGCATTTGCATCGCTTCCGATGATTAGCGGTAAACCGTCTTCTATGTCTCCATCTGACCTGCAATCGACTCTATCATGCTTCACATCGAACTTATAACCGAGCTTATCGAGGAAGGTCGTGTTCGGAGCGGTATAGAAATTCCGGTCCTCATCGAGACCAGAATAGAATCCATCCTGCGCGATTCCCACATGCTGGCACATGATGCTAGTGAGGAAGGTCATCTTAGGAAGGTCTCGCTTCATCTGCTTGATGAAGTCTTCGCCCAGAATCGCCAGGTTCTGGATGCTCGAGCATCTGGAATAAACCAGGGCATAGGAACGAAGTGAGTGCAGAACCTTCTCATACTTCTGCACCTGCGACATGTAGTAATCGTACCGCTCTGGGTGAGCAGCCAGCTTGTTGCGGATACTGTGCAGATGTACCAGCACCGTCTCAATAGTAGCAATCAGCTCCTTATCCATCTTCTTCTCCCACGACATGAACCAGGAACCTTTCTTGGTTGCTGAAGTATCTGAAGTAATGGTCAGACCATGGTGCAGGCAGCAGTCACCGAACAGCTGCTTATTACCACGGTTAGCCGGGAGCGTTTCATTATTCAGCTGCTCCCAGTCTATGAACTTCGCCTCGTCGATGAACACATGGTCAAGTGAGAGGGAGTTGGAGGTACCGCTTCGGTCCTGAGATATGATGTTGAGGTAACTGCCATTGTAGAAGGCAACGGTATTCTCCCAGTTCATAGGCTGGAAGTGCGGATCCTGCCAATGCAGCGCCTTCCATGGCTTCTTGCCTACGATGTAGTGAACATCTCGCTTGTATCCCCACTCCTCCAGGTGAACCAGAGCAGATGGCAGGATATTGGTCTGACAGCGCTTGACCGACGGAGCAACCATGCCCAGGCAGCAGCCTGGCATGTGCTGCACGGCATAGAGGATGCGGCCAGCTTCGACCACACCCTTACCGGTACCGCGCCCCCACTCGCAAACCAGCGTCTTGGGCATGAGCTGCAGTACACGAGACTGAACGTCGTTGAAGTATAACTCCTTAGGTCTTGCTGCTGTCATCATCTGGCGGAATTTCTTCGAAGTCAGCATCCTCAATGTCAGGCATAGAGTAGCGCTTCTCCATTTTCTTGATTTTTGCACGAAGATTCGGAATCTTCTGCAAACCGATGACCGTCGGGTCATCTGTCATTCGGAATTCGACAGGAACAATCTTGTCGAATGCCAGTTCAGGCTCATCAGGAGTATCGGTGCGATTGTTCTTGATGCGGTTCTTCTGCATCACGGCAAGCGCCCGGAAGTCACCGGCAGCCTTGGCAGCCTTGCGGTCCTCGTCAATCTCCTGATTGACCTTCCAGCGCCAAAACTCCTTGGATGCCGCATTGAGATTGCCCAGCATCAGCTGGCAGAGATGGATATCATCGTAAGCCTGGCTTTCGCTGACCCCGAACATCGCCTTATCCTGGTCCACCATCTCCCGGACGGTATATCGAGGGTATCGTAGCCAGAACGCATAGCACCCTCGAAGCCTCTCCACTCTCGCCTTGACGATAGCTGAGAGATGAAGATCTAGAAGCTCATCCTCGTTGAGAGGCATCCACTTCATGTAATCATCAACATTAACTGGCAGGCTCATATCATGAGATTTTAGCAATAATCTGCGAGAGTTGTGACATGACAGCCTGATAAGCACCAGGAGAACCGACATTTGCTAATGCAATATTGTTGGTTCTCAATTCATTAGCGGTCTCCGCTAAACCTCTTAGATAGCGCCTGCGATATGGAGATCTAGGCTCCTGCAGCTCCAGTTGCATAGCCACAGACTCATCTGGAGAAAGGTCCATCAGGATGGGAACTTCCTCAACAGGCGTCATGGTCTTTGCAAGATCATAGACAGTCTGCAGATATAATTCACTCTCTTCGAGGAATGGAAATTGTTTTCTTATCATCTAACAGATTATTGAGCATATTATGAATATCCAGATAGACGTCTCTGTCTAGAGAGATGAAGGTGCATTCTGCTCGATCACCATACGTCTGGTTCTGCGATGTTATCACGGATACTAACCATTCAGCGTTACTTACCAACATAATCTTTGAGTGATTGAGCGTAAGCCTAACATCATCAAAAGCCTCTGTCATTAAGCGTTTTAGCTTTAAAGTTTTACTTGAAGCTTTAATGTCTGCGAGTAACGTTGAATGGTTTATCAACCCTCGTTTTCGAAGGTTGATGACTCCTGACAAAAAGGCATCAGATGTAGAGAAGGTCGTGACGGCAATATCTGCCTGTCCGGTCTGCTCCAGTATCCAGCCTAACAAGCCAAGGGTGTACAGCCCCTGACCAAGGAAGACCTGAGAACTACTCTGCCGGAGCGGCTTCAGAACCTGCTGAATCTGATTCGTTCTCATCTACCTTCTCCTTCTCAGTCTCGGCTTCGCTCTCCTCTACCTGCTGCTCCTCAACTGGCATCTCGATGCCAGCCTGCTGAATCTTGGCGATGGTATCAGCTGTGATTTCTGCCTTGGCTGCAACCAAGAGCTGCACACGCTCATTAACCTTGGCACGCAAGGCATCAGCCTTGCCGGTGTTACCAGACTCCATCAAGCCAATAAGCTGGTCAAGGTTCTTGGTGATGTAGGAGCGAGCATTGCCAATCTGCTTTGAGGTGATGGCAGCTTCTGTTGTCTGCTCTGCAGACTGAGCATCCTCATCGCCAGGCTGAGCAGCGTCATACTCTGCCATACCCTGCTTGTATGCATAGTACTCCTGCTTAAGCGTGTGGAGAAGTTTCTTGAAGCCCTCATCGGCAGCATGCAATCCCTCGTATCGGTCACAAGACTGAGTGTATGCCTTGCAAGCCTCGAAATGCTCCTTGATTTTCTTCCAGAGTGCAGCATTGGCATCCCAGATCTGCTGAATATTCTCAGGGAGTTGGTCATGATCCTCACGCTTACCTCTTGCAATAAGCGCTTTAGGTGTGAGGGATTCAATATCCTCATTATCCTCGTATACAGGCAGATGAGGAGCAAGCTCTGCAGCAATTTTGTCAGCTTCAGATGTCTTATCGATAGCTGACTGCAGAATAGGTGTGACATTCTTGTCGTATTCCTTCACTTCATCGAGTGTCATACCAGCATTACGATAGTTGAGATGCTTTCGCAGCTCATATTTGAGCAGTTCCAGCTTACCCTGCGGATTGAAGCTGATAACCTGATAGAGATGCTTATTGTTATTAATCTGCAGGAGCATCATTGCTCCTTCCCGAATATTCTCGTCAGTATGATCCTTATCGAACCATTCCTTGACTTTCTGCGTGAATTTATTATCAATCATATTGCTATAAATTAAACAGGCGAGACGAATTGCTTCGCCTCGCCAAGCTACATAAAAGATTTATGATAAAGAAAGTATCGCTTTAAGTTCCCTGGGAAACAGTCTTGAGCTTGCAAGTCTCACCACTGTAAGTACCATCAGCGGTAACGATGTCACCAAAATAGAACGGTGGCATTGTCTCGCAAGCAACAGAAATTTCCAACGTTGTGTTGGACTCATCGGTGACAGATGCACCAGTTGTTGCTGAAGGAGTGACGTTGACGGTGAATGCATCATCACCAAACTGGCGAACCTTACCATTTCGCTGAGGAACGAGGAAGATGCAATCATCGTTGAGCAGCATGGAAGCAGCTGCCTGCTGCTCCTCTTCTGTACCTGGAAGAACAATTGTCGCCTTGTTGTTCATAGTCTTGCTGCCCTCTTCGCCCTGAGCCTCCGGAGCTATGGAAGACTTGTCTGGAATGAACTCCAGTCTAATCCACTTCTTGTCAGCCTGCAAGGTATGAGACTCCTTGATGACAAGGTAGTCCTTAAGAGCTGTAGCAGCCTCCTTCTGCGGTTCTGCAAGCTTAGTGATGTATGCGCGACGGATGAACCATCCGTATGCGCGAGTACCAGGAAGTCGCTTCTGACCAGGGCACTTGATCACGTCCTCGTAGAGGTCGACTGAATCAGTACATGTTTTTTTTGTAGCCATATATATAATGTGTAATATTTATACTATCAGACGCTCTCCCTATGCTGTAGGGAGAGTGTCATAACCAACCAGGATTCGCTCCTTCGAAATCGATTCGAACTGACAGCCAAAGAACATAGTAGCGACAAAATCGAGGAGGAAGTGTGAACGAAGACTCTTCTCAATATCGAAGTTGCACTTCTCGCCAGATGTAGCGATGCCGACTAGCATATTTTTCTTTGGTGTGATGAGCTTGAAGCCATCAGGTACGCAAGAGAGACCGACGATCTCGCACTTCTGGTCACCATCGATGTAAGTCTTGTTGAACTCCTTGTTGTAGTTGAGATGACCGTAAGTATTACGGTATGCTCTCTCATACAGAGTCTTACTCTTCTTGTTGCAGAAGAGGATGGTTTTCTCACCTCTCAGCTTCTCATCAGCTGCATCGATGAACTGCTCAATAACATCAACCGCATTCTCAGCGGTCATAGCTGTAGTCTTGAAGAGGTTGCCCTTGCTTGTAGCAAGATTTCCGGCAAGAGCCTCTGTATCAGCGATGGTCTTGAAGCCATTGTACAGCTCTGCGGTTGTCTTACCAGCATCATTGCGCTTCGCGGTGAAGATGCTGTTGCGGAAAGCTTCGCCCAACAGCTTGAACAGGTACATTGCAACCAACTTGGTGATAGGAGTGTTCTTAAGCGCATCACCCTGGACTACAGCAGAACCATAGATGCTCTGTACTACAGAGATAGGATTGAACTCCTTGACTCCGGAACCCAGGAAGGTCTCGAGCTTGCGGCCAACAATCTTCACCTGCTCATCGTCGATGCGGGTGTAAGAGAATGGTCCAATCTCGAATGAACCAGCAAGCTCTCCCACCTCCTCAGCATAGCGAACGCCTTGGCGCAGCTGCATATATTTTGTAACTTCCTCGAGCGCCAGAATTGGCATCTGAAGAATATCCTTGCGGTACGTGATGAAACTCTTTTTCAGCTCATCAGGTGTAATCTCAATATTTTTTGGATCAGCCATTAAATATTACATAAAGCGTTATAGCAATCGCGAGGAGAAGCCTGAGGTGCTGTTAAAGGTGCATCAACGGTGTTACCACCAGGTGCGCCCTTCAAGTCCTCGATCTCCTTAGTCTTGTCTTCGATAGCTTTGTCTTTCTCGGCCATCTGAGCTTCCAGGTCCTTGACCTTCTTCTCAGCTGCATCGAGAGCAGTTGACTTCTCCTCGAAGTCTTTCTGCTTCTGAACAAGGCTATCCTCGATTTTCTGCATCTCTGCATCGGTGAGAGTAATCTTCTCATCGGTCACCTCAAAACCATCCTTGCGGTCAAGGATGGTTTGAAGGTTGAGGAATTTTTTCTTCATTTTAATTATTTGAGAATTGTTCTTAAACATTTCCTTGAGAGAGTTGTATGCCTTCTCCAGGAATGTCTTGCTAGGCTCTTCAGCTGCGGTCACGTGAGGTAGTGGAGGTAGACCGAGATTAGAGCATACTGAGTTATTGAATCTCTTGGCAAGATTAGTCTGTCGCATTTTATCCTCGTCATCCAGGTCTTTGATTTCATCAATCAGCCCCATATCAAGCGCCTGCTCAGGACTGAGCCAGTTCGCTTTTTCCATTTGGGCGAGGATATCATCGCTCGACTTGCCCGACTTCTTAGCATAGACAGAGGCGATGACCTTGTCGATAGTATCGAGGTCATCACGCTGCTTCTGCCAAAGCTTGATGATCTCATCAAGCTTTGCCTTGTTGGCAGACTCCCATACGGTGACTCCAGTGGAGGCATTGTGTATGAGCATTGTACTGCCTACAGACATATCAACGTGCTTGGCTCCCATGCAGAGAACCGTAGCGATGGAGGCTGTCATACCCAAGATATGTACGTTGACCTTGCCATGATCTTTGATGAGCTGATAGATAGTCAGACCCTCATCAACATAACCACCTGGTGATGAGACTGCGATATGCACCTCTTCATCCTGGTGAGCGTCAAGGTATGCCTTGACGTCCTTGGAACGGGTACCGTAGGTTCCTGACCACCAGTCGTAGCCGGCTCCGATGGTACCGCAAATCATCATTCCGTATTTCATGCGCTTACCTTTTTTGCTGCAAAGGTAATTTGGCAATTGCCTAAAACAAAATACGCTAATTATTCAATTTTCGGTGCCTTGCGAGTATATGTCCAGGTAATTGTCGCCTCTATCATAGTCGAAGAACCGTATGAATCTGGGTGGACATCTGACATGGTGATGACCGGATACGGTCTGCCACCAACCCCAATCAGATACTTGTTAGAATCAACATCTGTCACCAGGTAAGCATATGGCTCACTCATATCAAGGTCATCGTCAGGGATTCTCAGTGTCAGTTTATGCGTGTAGACTCGCTGTCCATCCTCTAGTTTATCTACAATTTCCAGCTTGGCCGGCTTCTGGCATTTCACTCTGCCCCATCTGTATGAACCTGCGATTTTGAATGTCTTGTTGCATGTGAGAGTGTCGAACGGTAACTTTCTGACCGGAACTCTCTGCACCTCTGAGATGAAACTTAACCTTCTCATATGCATTATAATAAATGTGTAAAATTGAGTTTTCCCATCTGTTCGCACTTGAACAGAAATGGGGTATACCGTATATGCAAATATTTAGTTAAAGATTGTTATTTTCTACACCTTTTATGGTTGAATAGATTAACCCCTTTGGTCTGGTATGACTTACGCATTCGATACCACTTCATTCTCACTGTCTCTGCATACTCAACATCAATCCCATGCATGGTGCACCAGGCTCTGAACGCTGACATCTTCTTGCATGAAGTATCTGCCAGGTCTCCGAGATCATTCCACATGTTGATGCGGAACAGGTCACTGATGCTCTCTTCTAGAGCCTTCTTTGCTTGTAGTGAGAGATAATTATAGGTCTCCGGATTCTTGTATTTGCAGGCTGGAATACAGATGGCAACATCATCTTCAGATGGCTTCTGAGGTTTCAGGCTTGCAGGTTGTTTCTGGGTGAATCTCCTGATTACAGCATTCTCGTTGCTGCTAGCAGGGAATTCAACCGGATTCCCAAATGAATGTATCAGCCATTGACGAATATATGGCTCTACATGAAGATATATTAGGAATTTGCTCATATTTTTTATTTTTAAACTCTGCAAAGTTACGAAAAAGATTTGGAATTACACCAGTGATTAAGGAGAAAAATCCTATTTTTGCGGTGTTTTTCTGCTTTTATTTCTGACTAACCCATTTTGGGGCAATTAAGTTGTGGCAATTGTGGCAAAAAAGTTAAGTGCCTGATTATTAATATTATATTAGTTTTATTATTGACACATTATATATAAATATTGTAACAATTGCCACAACAATTGCCACACTTCTCTCTAAATTGCCACAAATTGCCACACAATTGCCACAGCTACTATCACTCTCAACTCCTTGACTCTCAGCATTGCACGGATTGCCACAATTGCCACATGCTAAAAAGGGTCGTGCGCATATTCTTATTATCGCATCGAGACATGCACACACATTGTCAAAAAAAAAGTTCAGAAAGGTTTTCACCTCTCTGAACTTACAGATAATCTTAAACAAAAATATATGATTAAAGTGGCAAGTAATCTAATCCAGCTTCTTCAAGTTCCTTGTCAGTCATAGCTGCAGGATCCTTACTGTCGCTATCAGTCTCTGTATCAAGATTAATACCATATCTGTTAGATACCATAGTGTAATCAAAACATAGTGGCCTGTCCTTATAATATAGCTTCTGACGGCCAACAACAACACCTCCAGCATCTAGCTTCTCTACTGTCTCCGGCACTCCGCCAGGGTTGAACTTGATGAACCGCTCCGGATTCTTAGTCGAGCCCAAGAAGTCAGCACCTATCTGCAGATAATGAAGAAGAGACTCCTTCGGAAGAAGATTCTCATCCATCTGTCTGCCCAGCTTACGGTAGACGGCCATGGTAATGTCCTTGCGTATCATCAGGATGCTCTTAGGCATCACCCAGTTCTCGAACTTCATCTTGTTGGTTGTCAAGCAGCCGACGGTCTTGATTTTGAAGTCCTGGTCCTTCTTAAGCTCGCCCATTTGTACTGCAGCATTGATAATATTCCAGAACCCTGCAACCTCGTCTGTAGTATTACACATTGCGTTCTGCGTCTTGATGCCTCTGACAACTACATCAAGCAATTCCTCATATCGGAATGGGAATTCGATGTAGTCACGAATTGCCAGGTATGCAGCAACTGGTACCTTCCAGTTAGTCATGATACGGTCAAGTATGCTCTCATTTTCAAGTCTACTCTCCACATCATTAGAGGCCTTTTTCCAAGCATTACCGAAATAGCTCTTGAATTGCTCTCGATGTTTCAGCAGCTGAAGAGTGATGTGCGTAGCTCCTATCTGACGAAATCGCTCGAGTTCCTCGAAATTCTGCTTCTCCTCTCGAGTATGTTCACCCTTGTCGAATGTCAGATAGATAAGTCGACTGAATAACGCGATATCGGCAGTAGGCATCTCCTGGCCAGTCAGGATGATTCCGGAATCTACCTTGGCCTGCACGAGCTTTTTATCCTTGTCCATGTTCATCTTTGTGCGACCTATACCGTTCCACAAGTCCTTGAGCCACTCCACCTTATTCTGTGTGATGGAGTTTTTGTACTCGTCGATGTGTACCAGGGCATCGCTAACTCCTCCGACATAGTCAGAGAGTGCTGGCATTGACGCATTTGTGATTGAGAGCGGCTCATATTTGGTTTCGTATTTGTAGAAGAAGTTCATGAGGGTGGCAGCAAATTCTGTCTTACCGCATCCCTTCGGGCCAAAGGCATTGAGTAGTGGGAAGGAACGACTCTTGCTGATGACGATGTCTCTGAAGAGTGTGGCCACGTAGAAACATAGGCCAACCTTGGCGTTGTCACCGAAGACCTGCACCACCTTGGCGAAAAAGTCAGCTTGTGAAGTCGGATTGTCGACCAACTTCTCATGCCGGAATTTCTTCTCACTCACATATAACTCACGGCTGTCCTTATTGAGCTTGCTCATTGCAGGGAGGTAGAACTTACCTGCCTGCAATCGAAGTATACCCATATCATCTATCGGTATCCAGGTACCATCCTCGCTTGCTCCATTACAGAACGCATAGAATCCTTCACGCTGCCATCCCAGCTGCTTGATAGGGTCTGCAGTCTCGGTCACTCTACCGAGATAGCCTAAGAGCTTGATAAGTTGCTCATCTCTGGCCATCCAGATATAATCACCGATCCCGAACAGTCGTTTGCGTAGCGAACTGCTCGATGTAATCTCATCCATATTGAGTTCTATGAGTCTTGATGGCTCATCGCTGTTATTCTTAATCTCGAAGAGTCTGACAGGGTTGAAGTCATCGCGAATGTGGAAGAGAGGCTTCATCTTAAAGTTGGACCATTGAATCTCATCACCCTCCTTGTTGGTACCCCAGTAGCAATTATCGTGTTCCGTAAAACCGAATTCACGGAGCATCTTGATGTCTCCCTTGCGCTCTCGCTCCTGCTTCTCGCTCAGTTCTGCCTCCTTGGCTCTCTTTAGTGTATCCTTCCACTCTCGAGAGTGTTTGTAGGTAGAGATAAGGCTTGTCAGATAACTGCTTCTCAGGTCTTCATCCTTGATTAACATGAGCAGTCCACAGATATCAGCAATTGCCTGTAATCTATCCTCGGTCGTAAACTCCTCGATATCTTCTGCTGTTGGCCAGTATCTGCGGCGGCAGTACCAAAAGATGAACTCCTCTTCCTTCATCTGCTGGAAATGCCCAATATCCACTATCCAGGAATCCGGGTCTTCCTTCTTCTGTGCAGGATAATCAACCGGAATCTCTCGGACATTGACAGTGAATCCAGCCTGGAGTGCAGCTCGTCCATTAGCAAACACATTAGCGGTACCTGCCGGGAACTCATTACCAGGCTTCAAGGTATCTGCATCCGGAATGAACGTCACCTTATGGCTGAGCTTGTATAGTTGCTTCAGCTGATTCTCTGTCCACGTTCCACCTAGTGATGCTACCGTATTTAGTATTCCGATGGATTGCAATCTAATGACATCTGGAGCTCCCTCTACCAGGTAGAACTTATCCTTCAGTCTAGCCTCTTTCTGTGCATAGTTGATGCCAAAAACCGATGTATTCTTATGATAAATAGGGCTGTTTTTCAGATTGAGATATTTACAGATGTCTTCTCTATCAGATAGTGTTCGAGCCGTGAAGCCTATCACCCTACTCATCTTATCATAGATAGGTATTGTATATCTATCACGCAGCATAGCGAACTTGCCACGCTCACCGTCTCCTATCAGTCCTACCTGCTCCAGTATGTCCAAGTCCAACTGCTTCCTCTTGGCCCACTCGATGAATCCATCGCGAGGAGCATATCCAATTCCGAATGTGGCTATAGAATCTGCACCCCATCTCTTACGAACGGCCTCTCTAGCTTTGATGGAGGCAGGACCTACAGCACTCATGCATTCCTCAAAGTAGCTTTGCGCATAGGTAAGTACTATGCGCATAGCTTCCTGCTCTTTCTGCTTCTCCTCATCCTCCTTGCTCGGCTTGTAATCATCCTCAATATCCTCATTGAGATATTTCTTGGCTAGTTCCTTGCACGCAATAGGAAATGGTAGACCATTCTTTAACTTACGGTATAGGCTAATTACATTTCCACCTGACCTGCAACTACCGAAGCATCGCCAGCAGTTTGTTGCTGTGTCTACATAGAAGGATGCCGTCTTTTCCTTGTGAAATGGGCAACATGCCCATTTCTTCTTACCGTGTTCCTTGGTAAAGGATATACCTTCATCACGCGCGACATCTTCTATTGATACATCACTGATGATGCGATCTATAATCTCTTGTTTAATCATATCTGTATATTTTTGTCGCTGCAAAATTAATTCAGTTCCCTCATTAAAGAAAGTACTAGTTAATTCTGCGCATTATCTTATCGATATCTTCGTTGACCATGTAGCTTATCTGACGTCTGTATGTCATACTACGCTCCAACATCAACCTTGTTAAGATGCCCTTATATTTGCCCCCCCGTTTCGAGAATGCAGCCCTAATCTCGCGGTCAGACCAGAATTTTATTTTCATTTTGTTTTCTTGTTTTTATAGAAGGAACATTTATCATGTTCCATAAATTGTTTGTAATTCAATTTTTCATCCTCCTTCTCCTTGAATAACGCTTTGTGCGAAATTCCCCAGAAGGTACATCTGACACCTGTATTGCGTAAGCAATTATTGTGACATTCAACGATTACACTATTTCTCTTGCTCATAAAATTATTTGTATATCAAAACCTTCGTATCTAATATAATAGTCTGCAGCACGATCATATCGATAATAGCATGCTCCGTCTTCAAACCACAAGTATTCTTCACCTGTCGGTCTAACAAGACACGCTGCTACTCCATTATCACCAATGAACTCTATATCATCTGGTAAAATAGATATGCCATGTGAGCCTAACTTACAAAAAACGAGCGATTTTACATACTTATCTAAATGTTTTTCCATATGCTATGCATAATATTATAAACTTATACTCCACATATCTCTTGAACACTCTGCACCAGGAGCCATTGATGCATTTTCTCTTGTTCATACAAGTTCTACATATCATATGTTCATGCTGTTTACAACTTTAATGAGGTCACGCGAAGACTTGAGGTTCAGTCTCTTGGTCATCTTGCGGATTTGCGCTGCTACAGTATTTTTGGATTTGCCGAGTATCTCTGCAATCTCTCTTGCAACGTAGCCCTTAGAGAAGAGCTTAGCAACTTCCAATTCTTTTGGGAAGAACGGAGATTTCACCTTAGGGCAGCAGATAATGCCTTCTTGTGGACATATACCTCTGAGAGGGCAATTCACTTTTTCAAGATGTAACAATCCATTTTCAACGTCATAATGCAATGTATCTTCTGAGCTTAAATTGCATCTGATGAATCGATTCGCAATAAGGAATCGATGATACAGCTTATTAGGCTTACTCTTGATACTCTCTTGATAGAGGAACTTATATGCTGTTGGGTACATGCGCTCAATAAGCTCTGCCATGTCTCTAATCAATTCTGCCTTACTCATGTCGAATCTCTGAGCTTCGCCATCTTGGCCATAGTAGTATACTTCGCCTTGCGAAGATACGAAAAACTCTACTTGCTTCTCCATAATTCTTTATTTATAACTGTTTTGACAACCAGCAGATCTCTCGGATTGAAATCACTCTTACCGGTCAATTTCTGCTGAACTGAATTGTACCGGAATCCGTAATGAGTAATCAGGTATGACAATATCTGAGTCTTCTCTTTTTTGGTCAGATTAGCGTAATAATCTTGGATGGTTATTGCGCTATTTTTAACTTCAATTTCTTGCATATTATAAAATTTATCATTAATTTTGTGGCAAATATAAAAAGAAAAATCGAAACCACCGCAACTGCGGTGTTTTAATTCCGCATTTGCGGTGTTTTTTAACTTACATAAATAGATTTTAAACTATGTTTAATGGTAATTTAGTTATTAGGCTGCGAAAAGAGCAACATCGCTCTGTACGCTCATTGGTGTCTTTCGTCTTTGGTGAATCGTCTCATATAACGATGAAATACTTCAAGGATAAAGTGCATATTGATTCTCGACACATCGAGAAGCTATCTGAATTTTTCCAAATTCCAATCCAAGACTTTTTTCTGTCGGATGAAGAATATGAATCTCGCCACTCTGGAACTAATGTTCATCACATCCATAATTCAACGGTTAACATTAATTCTAGTCCAGAGCTAATGCTACGCGTCATCGAGTCGCAGAAGGCTTTGATTGAGCAGCAGGCTGACCAAATAGGATGGCTGCGTGAGCAAGTCGAGAAGCTGCAATCATCTGCTCCTGGTCGCAGGGTATCTAAAACTACCCAAAAATAATTATGATATATTGCAAAAGCCTTGTTTTATAGGCTTTTGCAAGCTATATTATCGGTGAAAAATCGGTGAAACATTGTTAAATTTGAGTTTTTGGCCTTTTGATTATCAGGGCTTTACGATGATGAAATCTTCACAAAAAAGTCCAGTAATCCCGACCTATATAAACCAACAGAATGGTGTATGATATTAAGAGACTTATTTTACCTGCAACGGAATGATCGCGATGCCTTACTGGCGATCATAATAGCTATGACTGTTTTAATGGGACTCATTTTTCTTTTCAATAGGGAACCATCAGAAACAGCCCAGAAAGACAACGACTCTATTCAAACTTACCGGACAGAACATGCCACTAGTCAGAATCCTGTATATTATAAAGAAGGATATCAAATCAAAGAGGCTTTTCCATTCGATCCGAACACGGCAGATTCTGTCCAATTCAAACGTCTTGGTCTGCAAGCTTGGCAAATAAGAAGCATTCTTCATTACCGTGCCAAAGGAGGTGTATATAGTAGACCTTCCGATTTTGCACGTGTCTATGGTATGACGAAAAGACAATACGAGGCCTTGGCACCATTCATAAGAATAGCAGATGACTACAAGCCTGCTTCCGATTTTTACAGAAACGAGCCATACCGTCAGCAGAAACGATACAACAGACCTGATATAACTGCAACCACCCGTTCTACAACACCGGAAAACGAAAAAGTATACAGTTATCCACACAAGCTGAACCCAGGACAACACATTAATATAAATACAGCCGATACTACCGAACTGCAGAAGATACCGGGAATTGGCAGTTATTATGCCAAAATGATTATAAGATACAGAGACCGTCTAGGTGGATTCGCTGCTGCCGAACAGTTGAACGAAATAGAAGGCATTCCAGAATCTGCCTTGGCGTTTATCCACATAGATGCCAACCATATCCATAAGCTTGACATCAACAAGCTCAACCTCAACCAGCTCCGCCAACATCCATATCTCAACTTCTATCAAGCCAAGGAAATCTGTGACTACCGCCGACAGAGAGGTCCGATAAAAAGTCTGGAAGAGCTGAAACTATTAAAGGATTTTCCACCAGCGGAAATAGAAAGACTTACGCCTTATATCTCTTTTTAACGGAACATCTCACCTTAAAACTATATGTCTCTTTCTAAAGAAGAAAAAGCCAAATGCACTATGCCTGATAGCGCATTTGGCTTTATATATAATAGGTATCAGATAACACCAAACTGATGCAAGAAGATGAGCAGAATGCAGATTGGACTGACGAAACGAATCATGAAGAGGAAGACGGGGAACAACTTACCGCTCACCGTGCCCCAATTCGTAAACTCATCACGCACTATCTTCTTCGGTACATACCAACCCAGGAACAGACAGGTGACAATCGAAGCAAGCGGCATCAACAGCTGCGCCGTGAAATTGTCACAATTCGTAAGGAAATCCTTACCAAAGAATCCCAATCCAGGAACTGCTCCCTGAGAAAGAGAACAGAATACGGCAATGATGCTGCAGGTAATGGTCTCTATCCACGCACCCTTGGCACGGGTAATCTTGCGTTCCTCATAAATCATCGCCGTACCAATCTCGTGCATGGAAATCGTAGAGGTCAAAGCTGCCAATACCAACAATGCATAGAACAATACTGAAATGATGTAGCTCACCACAGGCATATCGCCAAATGCCTGCTGGAACACATTAGGCAAGGTGATAAAGATGAGTGACGGACCACTATCAGGCTGCACACCTACCGAAAAGGCTGCCGGGAATATCATCAAGCCTGCCAATACTGCAATAAGTGTGTCGATAACAACTATCTGACTTGCCGATTTCAAGAGATTGGTCTGGCGGCTGAAGTAAGATGCGTATGTACACAGACAAGCCGTACCCAAACTCAAAGAGAAGAAAGCCTGCCCCAAGGCTTCGAGCAATACGTTCTCATCAACCTTTGAGAAATCAGGATGAAACAGGAACTGCACGCCCTTCATTGCTCCCGGCAAAGAACAGGAAGCTATTACGATGACAACCAGCAGCACGAAAAGCAGCGGCATCAATATCTTGGCAGCTTTCTCGATACCATTGCGAACACCTCTTACCACCACTGCATGAGTAAGCAGGATGAAACCTACAGCCCATAAGGTAGGACGAATAGTATCGGAAGCAAACGTCTGGAAGTAGGTCTTCACATACTCCGGATCGCCATGCACACCACCCATGATGCTGGCATAGAGATATTGCAGACACCAGCCTGCCACCACGGCATAGAAGCCAAGGATAATCATGGAGGTGATGACGCCCATCAAGCCTACAGTTCCCCAAGCCTTGTTCTTACCCAAATTACTATAAGCCCGCGCTGCATTGGAAGCCGAATGGCGACCAATAATAAACTCGCTCATCATGCCAGGCAAACCCAACAGGATGATACAAACCAGATAGATAAGGATGAAGGCGGCACCTCCATTCTGACCTGCCATATAAGGAAAACGCCAAACATTACCCAAACCGACAGCTGAGCCGGCTGTAGCAAGAATGACGCCCAATTTACTTCCGAAATTTCCTCTAGTCTCCATTGTTTTTAATGTTTAATGGTGAGTATTCAATGCTTTCTGATAAAACACGACATACTACACCTTATTATATATATAGCTTATCCCAATACTCCGAACTGATTCAGGAATACCAGGAAGATAAGGATTGGACACACAAACTTGATCAGGAAAAGGTAGACATTGAAAACCTTTCCCTTCAGGGTTCCCCAGTTGGTGAATTCATCCTGCACCACCTTCTTCGGCACATACCATCCCAAGAACAGACAGGTAAGGAGACCTGCTGTAGGCAGGAACAGCTGACCCGTTACGAAGTCGAACCATTCGAACAAGGTCTTGCCACAGAACGACAACTTATCTGTAGCCCCCAAAGAAAGCGAACAGAATGCACCAATGATGGCACAAGATACCGTAACAATCATAGCACCCTTCTTTCTGTCAATCTTCAACTCCTCATAGAAGAAAGAAGTATTCACCTCGTGAAGCGACATCAGGGATGTCAATGCTGCCACAGAAAGAAGTACATAGAACATCAAGGAGATAATCCATCCCAATACCGGCATTGATGCAAACGCCTCGTTAAAGACATTTGGCAGGGTGATGAAGATAAGCGAAGGACCACTATCCGGTGATATTCCTACAGAGAATGCTGCAGGGAAAATCATCAATCCTGCAAGAACAGCCACCATCAAGTCGATGGCAGAAATCTGAATTGCAGATTTCAGGAGATTGGTCTGACGACTGAAATAAGATGCATAGGTACAGATGCAACCCATACCGATGCTCATGGAATAGAACGACTGTCCCAAGGCATTGAGGAATACATTCCTATCCACTTTTCCGAAATCAGGCTTCAACAGGAATTCTATTCCCTTTCCGGCATCCGGCAACAGACAGGAAGCCACCACGATAATAAGAAGCAGGATAAACAGAAGCGGCATCATTACCTTGGATGCCTTCTCGATACCTCCACGGACACCATGGATAATCACAAAGTGACAAATCAGGAAGATTGCCACCGTCCACATCACCGGACGAATTGGATCGGCAGAAAACTCCTTGAAGTAATTTGCCACAAAAGTAGGGTCGCCATGCAGTTCGCCCATGATACAGGCATAAACATACTGCAAGCACCATCCCGAAACCACCGCATAGTAACCGGTAATCAGGAAACCCGTGAGCACTTCCAGATAGCCCACCCACTTCCAAGCCGTACCATTGGCAAGCTTGGTATAGGCACGTGCCGTATTGGAGGCACCATGACGACCGATAATAAACTCTGAAATCATACATGGGATGCCCAACAGAAGAACACTTCCTATGTAAACCAGGATAAAGGCTGCGCCACCTTCCTGACCAGCCATATAAGGGAAGCGCCATACGTTACCTAAACCTACGGCGCCACCAGCTGTAGCAAGTATCATTCCTATCTTGCTACCAAAACTTCCTCTATTTGATTCTGCCATTTTCTTGTCTTTCTCTTACTAATTTCTTAACGTTTCATATTATTGACTGCAAAATTATAAAATAATTCCGAGATATATGCAACATTTGAAAGCAAAAGTATAAAATTAGTAATATTTATGCAACTTTTCGTACATTTTCAAGAGAAAAAGGCTTTAAAATGCTTTTCTAACGATATTCTTCCGGCAAAGTATCACGCCATTTCGAGAAAGGATTTCCAAGAAGATGAGAATTGTAGAAGCGTTTATCGCCTGTTACCTCCATACCGATGAAGGCAGGCTTCTCATATTCTTCCGTCTCACTTCCCAGTTCCACTTCTGCCATCACCAAACCATCATTATCACCGTAGAATTCATCTACTTCGAAGGTATGGACTCCACTCCTGACAAGATAGCGGCGCTTATCGATGACTCCCCCCTGACAGAGTTGCAGAAGATGCTGCGCCTCGTCCATGGTTATTTCCTTTTCAAATTCATAACGGGTCATACCACCGTTTACCGACTTACCTTTAATCGTGAGATAAGCCTTCTCGTCTCTCGTGCGAACTCGCACCGTAGCCCCTTCAGCCGGAATATACCCCTGCTGAATATGACTAGAAGAAAAGGCGGCGCTTTTATAAGCGTCGCCCTTCTTAACGAGGAATTTTCTTTCTATTTCCAATCCACTCATTTTCTTATACCTTTAACTTTAAGCTGAAAGCCACATTGTATAAATCATGCAGAGGATACCCAAGATGATCAATCCTCCAAAAATCCATTTCACTACTTTGTCTGCTTTTGCAGCCTGTTTCTTCTGGTAAGCTTCATGCTTAGCTCTTCTTAAATCTTTATTTCCACCCATAGTTATATATTTTTTAGGTTATTATTGTTCTTCATCATTCGTAGGGAACTCCATCAGATATGCCTTGATGAAATCATCTATCTTACCATCCATCACGCCATCAACATCCGATGTCTGATAGTTGGTACGATGATCTTTCACACGACGGTCGTCGAAGACATAACTTCTAATCTGGCTTCCCCACTCTATCTTCTTCTTGCCGGCCTCAATCTTTGCCTTAGCTTCCAGACGCTTCTTCATGGCGCGGTCGTAGAGTTGACTCTTCAAGAGCAACAGGGCTTTGGCGCGGTTCTTTGGCTGGTCACGGGTTTCGGTGTTCTCGATAAGGATTTCCTCTTCCTCGCCTGTATCTGGATCTGTATACCAATAACGCAGACGGACACCGGATTCAACCTTATTCACATTCTGACCACCGGCACCACTCGAACGGAAGGTATCCCAGGAGAGCTTGGCTGGGTCGACATATACCTCGATGGTATCATCTACCAACGGAGTTACGAAGACACTGGCGAAACTGGTCATTCGCTTGCCCTGGGCATTGAAAGGAGAAACACGCACCAGTCGGTGCACACCATTCTCGCTCTTCAGATAGCCATAAGCGTACTCGCCGCCCTCGATGGTCATGGTAACGCTCTTGATACCAGCCTCATCGCCTTCCTGCATATCGGTGATGGTTACCTTATAGCCATGAGCCTCAGCCCAGCGCATATACATACGCATCAGCATCTGCGCCCAGTCCTGGCTCTCGGTACCACCGGCACCGGAATTGATCTTGAGTACGCAGTCCATCGGATCTTCCTTCTGGCGAAGCATGTTCTTCAACTCCAGGTCTTCGATGGCTTTGATCGCCTTGGCATAATCGGCATCCACCTCTTCCTCGGTTACCATTTCATCTTTATAGAAGTCGAACGCCAGCTTCAACTCGTCGGCATAAAGACGTACAGTCTTATAACCGTCGAGCCACTTCTGGATACCTTTCACCTTCTTCATCTGCTCCTGAGCATACTTCGGGTCTTCCCAAAAGTCAGGAGCCTGAGTGCGGAGCTGCTCCTCTTCAAATTCTACTTTCTTCTGGTCTATATTGAGATAGCGATGCAGAGCATCAGCTCTGTCCATCACATCTTTCAACTGGTCAGCTGTAATCATTAACTTTGAATTTTGAACTTTGAACTTTATGTTTACTTTGAACTTCATCTTTATCCCCTCCAACTATATGATAAGAGTCATCATCATAAAGAGTTATCATAAAGTTCAAAGTAAAACCATTACTCCTCATACATCTTGTCAATCTCCGCCTTGTAGTTCTTATTGATGATAGGGCGGCGAATCTTCAAGGTGTTGGTCAGCTCGCCCGACTCCATAGAGAAGTGGTGAGCCAGGAGGGTGATACGCTTAATCTGCTCATAATAAGCCAGGTGCTGCTGAAGAATCTTGATGCGGTCCATCAGCATCTTCTGCACCTTCTCGTTGGCACACAGGTCCTCACGGCAGGTGAAGGCGATGTGATGCTCACGCGCCCAGTCCTCCACGAGGCGGAACTCAGGCACAACGAGGGCTGATACGAACTTGCGCTGGTCGGCGATAACGGCAACCTGGTCGATGAACTTATCTACCAGGAGCAACGATTCTACCTGCTGAGGAGCGATATACTTACCATTCGATGTCTTGAACAGGTCCTTGATACGCTCGGTGAGAAAAAGCTCGCCATCCTTCAAGTAGCCGGCATCACCGGTATGGAAGAATCCATCCTTGTCGAATGCCTTCGCATTGGTGGTATCACGATGATAATATCCCGGAGTGATGGTAGGGCCCTTGAGAAGCACCTCATTATCCTCACCTATCTTTACCTGAATGCAGGAGATTGGACGACCCACCGAACCCAGACTGCGTTTCTTGTCAGAATGATCACAAGATACGGTGGCAAGGCTCTCGGTCAAACCATATCCCACCACCATATTGATACCGATGGCATGTACAAACTCCTCTACTTCCGGACTCACGTAAGCACCCGCTGTAGGGAAGATATTCGGTTTTTCCAGGCCCAACTGCTTGCGAACCATGCTCAGGACAGTCTTGTTGATAATTCTATATTCCAACTCCAGAGCCAAAGGAGGACGCATGCAGTTGGCAATATACTCGATGTTACGTTTCTTACCTACCGCCAAGGCATGATAGAAGAGCTTCTTCTGGACAGAACCGGCATCATCCATCTTAGCCTTTACAGCGATATAAACCTTCTCCCAGAAACGTGGCACACTACACATACAGGTAGGATGCATCTCTCGCATACTCTCCTGAATTTCATGAGGATAAGTATTGATGATGAGTTCGGCACCTTCGCTCAAGCAGAGATATGCCCATCCACGTTCAAAGATATGGGTGAATGGAAGGAAATCGATGACACGGTCCTTGTCGGTAACAGGAATGCACTCATCGTTTGCCTTCAAAGCAGCATAATACTGGCTATAGGTCAGCATCACGCCCTTGCTATCTCCAGTTGTTCCACTGGTATAGAGAATATTAGCCAAGTCATCCATACTTGCCTGCTTGTAGAGTTCCTCTACCTCCGTCTGACGAGGGAGATTCTCTCCCAGCTTCAGGAAGTCCTTGAAATAGAGAGCAGCAGGATCGTGGGTACTGATGCGCACGCTTGAATCGAAGATGATGATACGTTCCAGAGATGGACAGAGGGCAAAGATACGATGAGCCTTGTCATACTGCTCCTGTTCGCCTACAAAGAGGAAGCGAATCTGCGCATCATTAATCATATATTGAATCTGCTGCTCGCTGCTGTTGGCATAGAAAGGCACAGAGGTAACTCTGATACCGTACGCACCGAAGTCGGTGTACAGATAATGCACACAGTTCTGCGAGAAGACAGCGATTTTGTCAAGAGGTTTAGCCCCAAGATTCAGGAGGGCATTGCTCACTTGTTTCACTCTTAGCGAGAAGAGATTAAATGAAACCGTTTGCCACTGGTCACTACCAAACTTTCTGAAGGTAAGCGCTGGCTTATCTCCCCATTTCTTAGCTAGGTCGTGAATCAGTACCGAAAGATGACTATTAATTTGCATAAGCTTATATTTATATTCTGATGCAAAGATAATAGAATTTGTTAAGAACACAAAATAAAAAGATATTTTTTCCACTTTATCTGCTCTTTTTTTCGTATCTTTGCCCCAAAATCAAAAAATAGAGAGATTATGATGCTACAAGAAGAATATGTAAGCGATGCCGTGGATTTGCTGAAAAAGCTCATCGCCACCCCATCGGTAAGCAGAAACGAGAAGGATGCTGCCGACATCATGGAGCAGACCATCCGCAAATATGGTTTCGAACCTCATCGTGAGGCGAACAACATCTGGATTATCGACCCTCATTACGATGAGAGCCGACCTACCCTGCTGCTCAACGCTCACATCGATACCGTGAAGCCTGTGGCTTCATGGACACACAACCCGTTTTCACCGGATGTAGAAGAGGGTGTACTTTACGGCTTGGGCAGCAACGATTGCGGCGGCGGACTCTGTTCGCTCCTCCAGATATTCAGAATGCTGACCGCAAAGCCTCAGCAGTATAATCTTATCTATCTGGCATCCGCCGAAGAAGAGGTGTCGGGAAAGGATGGCATTACCCGTGCCCTGCCTTTGCTTCCGCATATCGACCTTGCCATCGTAGGTGAACCTACCGGCATGAACCCGGCTGTTGCCGAAAAGGGACTGATGGTGCTGGATGTGATTGCTCACGGAAAGAGCGGTCATGCTGCCCGCAACGAGGGAGTAAACGCTATCTACGAGGCATTGGATGATATGCGATGGATTCGTGACTATAAGTTTGAGAAGGTAAGCGAGTTCCTGGGACCTACCAAGATGACGCTTACAGTAGTGAATGCCGGAACCCAGCACAATGTGATTCCGGATAAGTGTACGATGCTTGTGGATATCCGCACCAACGAGTTTTACGACAACGAGGAGGTTTACAAGTTTATCTGCCAGCACCTGAAGAGCGAGGTAAAGGCTCACAGTTTCCGTTTGAAGTCATCCCGCATCGACCCGGCACATCCTCTTATCAGAAAATGTGTAGCCATGGGCATGAAGCCATTCGGCAGTCCTACCTTGAGCGACCAGGCTCTGATGCACTTCCCTTCGTTCAAACTGGGTCCTGGCGAGTCCTCCCGTTCCCATTCAGCCGATGAATTTATCAAAATAAGCGAGATTTCGGATGCTGTAGCTAAATACCGGGAACTCTTGGATGGAGCCAGCATCTGAAAGAGACATTCGTTCTGACTACAATACTGAGTACACTATAAAAAGTCCGTAAACTTTTGAGTATTAATAACTTATTTAATAATCGTCTCGTTTTAACGGGACACTAGTGGTCCAGCTTATGGATTTCCTCCGCTAAATTGAGTGTCTTTACAGCTTCAGTTCGGCTCATGATACGGCCAGCTCCATGGGAGCAGCTCATGAAACTAAGAGGATTGCCAAGGTCTTCCACGATATATGAACTCGTTCTTTGTGAACCAGGTATGATACCAACTTCACCTTCTCGGGCACTTGTTGCTCCCTTTCGGTGTATGATACAATTCTCACCAAAATGGGATTCCCAATTGGCTAGGCAACTGGATTGCAGCAGCAAGATTTCTTCATCCTCTTTCGGGCACTTGCTTTCACTCCCACTTTTATTATAAGGCGTCTTATGGTAAACAGAATGTTTGCAGTACACCCTATTGAGAAGAATCCATGCTGAGATTTGGTTACGCCCAGACTTTGGAAACTTTTGAGGAGGTAGTGGATCAATTACCTATGAGACTTCTGGTTTCCCTAGGCAATGCAGCAGAGATTTACTTTGATGAGGACGCTATACGCTCCATACAGACAATTACCGGGCTTAGAAAGACCATCAATCACAACAAGCAGCTTGCCCTGTATTCATGTGAGGAACGGCAGCAGATGGTGGATGCTGTATATGCCGTGTACAAGCATGCCATGCTCAAACGCTTCCAGACAACAGAGACAGAAAGCAAGAGCATCTACATTGCACCCGAACTATTTGACATACCAATCAATGTGGGTGACCGTTCTTCTACCATACAGGATACCAGCTGTGCCTTGATAGGTATTACTCTCCTGCTAGCCATTATCATAGTTATCAAATCAAAGGCAAGCACCTAATTGCAGCTTCAAGTCCAAGCTTCCCTTGAAAAGGATGCCATGAATACCCACATGATTGGCTCCTTCTACATTCGCTGGCCTATCATCAATGAAAATGCTCTCCGAAGCCTGGAGGTGATAGCGATTTAATAATAGCTGATAAATCTCCGGATTCGGTTTCACCATCTTCTCTTCCCCACTTACTACAATCCCATCAAACATGTCGAAAAGGCGGGCATGTACCTTCTTGACAATTGGAAAAGTCTCATGAGACCAGTTGGTAAGACAGTATAGACGATATCTTCTTTGCTTCAGTTCACACATGATCTCAGAGATGCCAGGGATTTCACCACCATCCATATCTTTGTAACAGTACCAGTAGGCAACGATGTAAGGAGCATACTTGGGATAAGCCTGTTTTAAATCAAAGAGACATTCATCTATAGGCTTACCCAAGTCTGTCTGATCATTCCATTCATTGGTGACCACATGATCGATTATCCACTTAGCCTTCTCCCTGTCACCATGGAACAGAGTGGTATAAAGGTTCATGCGCATCCAGTTCACCAATACACTTCCTACATCGAAGACGATATTCTTGTATCTACTCATAGCTGTCTTATTCTTTAAACATTCACATAGAAAAATTCAGGCTGCTTAGGTTCCGAATACGCTTTCTCGAATTTCCAGCTGACAGCCTTATACAACAGGCCACCGAAAAGTCGGGCATGCTCAGGACAGACCACGACACAGCGTCCGCAAGAGATGCATTTCTTTTCGTTGGTCTTGTAGGGTTCCCCCATAGTGATGGCTCCGACAGGGCACATTTTCACACAAGCATGGCAGGATGTACATTTTCCCCTACTCCCTTCTGGATGCAGAGGAATAGGCTTGGTATCACGATAAGGGCGATTTCCCTTTACCATCAGTCGGCTGACTGCTGACATCTTTGGTATCTGGAGTAGAAGTTCCCTACTCTTTGAAGCAAAATCATGGAGTTGCTCCATATCATCCGCATTAGGTCTTCCTTCTGCTATCTTGGGAAATATGGAATGCTGGGCTATGACAGCAGCCGCAGAAAGTAACTTGAAGCCATGGGATTCCACCAGGTCCTTCAGCTCTATGAGCGTATCATCTCTATGAGCGTATCATCGTAGGCTCTGTTACCATAGACTGATACGATGAAGGCTGGGGTATTGTTTCCCAGAAAACGTCTCAATGAACGAACTGCCATTTCCGGGACTCTACCAGCATAGGAAGGTACGCCCACTATCAGCAGATCGCCATCACTTCCCAGCGAGACATCATCCTTCAGCACGTCTGAGGTAATGTCATACTCAATGACAGGCTTCTGAAACTGGGATGCTATCTCACGAACGATACGTTTGGTGGAGAAAGTGGCACTAAAATAGGCCAAATGGATATTCTTAATGTACATAATGTCTTTGGTTTCTTTTTGTTGGATGCAAAGTTACTATTTTTAGGCGAAACCAGCGAGTGATTTCTAGAATTTTGTTATCTTTGCAGAAGATTTGCTGCACTCGGCATCATATTGACGAGGATTTTTGAAATAACAAAGGAACATACAATGATAGATACAAGACTGAAAGTTTTCAGAAGTGTGGCTACACTCCTGAGTTTCACTAAGGCTGCCAACGAACTATTCATCAGTCAGCCTGCCATCAGCAAGCACATACAGGAGCTTGAAAAGGAATATGGGGTGCAACTGTTCGACAGAATCGGCAACCGCATCCAACTCACCCGTGCCGGACAACTTATGCTTGACCATGCCTGCAAGATTATCGATGCCTATCAGAATCTCGATTTCGACATGAAGAAGCTCACGGAGAAATCTGGTGGTGAACTGCGCATCGGAGCCAGTACCACCATCTCGCAATATGTTCTCCCCGAACTGATAGCTGAATTCAGGAAACATTATCCCGACATTCGTCTTACCCTGCTCAGCGGAAATTCTCATGAGATAGAGGATGCGCTTGCTGCAGGAAGGATAGATCTGGGTATGGTGGAAGGCATCAAGCGGCAGCCCACCTTTAAATACACTCCTTTCATGAAAGATGAGCTGGTGGCGTTCGTACATTGTTCCAATCCCCTAGCCCAGCAAGAGGAGATTTCTCTGGACCTTCTCAGGCAGACACCGATTGTACTGCGAGAATTAGGTTCCGGAACTTTGGATGTCATCCAAAAAAAACTGCAGGAAAACGGCATTGCTCTTTCTGATCTGAACATTGAGATGAATCTGGGAACCACAGAGGGCATCAAGCATTTCGTGGAACATTCCTTAAGCATGGGTATCATCAGCATAAGAGCCATCTACAGGAGTATCTATGAACAAGTATTCAAGGTTCTGGAAATTGAGAATCTGAAGATGGAACGAGAATTTCTATTTGTTGAGAAGAGGGGCGAGACCGCTAAACTCCAGCAGACATTCAAGAGATTTATAACTAAAGGTTATAACGTATAGTTATTATGTATATACAACATCTCATGATTTTTCGTACCTTTGCACCCGCTTTTCAAAAGCGAATAACCGACAAAAAAGAAAAATATGAGATTATCAGAACAAAAAAAGAAAAATATGAGATTATCAGAACAAAGGAGCAGTATGCTGCATGGCGTATTGCTCATCGCACTCTTCGCATGCGCTGCTTTCTACATCGGTGGCATGGACTGGGTGAAAGCTCTTTCGTTTAGCCCCATGGTGGTGGGCATCATCATTGGTATGCTCTATGCCAATAGTTTACGTAACAACCTGCCCGACACCTGGGTACCGGGCATCAAGTTTTGCAGCAAGCGAATCCTCCGCACAGGCATCATCCTTTATGGTTTCAAGCTCACCTTCCAGGATGTGATGGCTGTGGGCTTCTCTGCCATCGTAATGGATGCCATCATCGTATGCGGCACCATCGGCTTGGGAATCCTGGTGGGAAGAC